>Ga0207650_10000265_pt1 | contig 55786 bp, 57 predicted proteins | sample KBSS63metaG_FD_184325 | JGI IMG/M metagenome (GOLD analysis project Ga0207650, IMG submission 184325) | Switchgrass rhizosphere microbial communities from Kellogg Biological Station, Michigan, USA - KBS S6-3 metaG (SPAdes) (version 2) | ecosystem: Host-associated > Plants > Roots > Rhizosphere...
GCAGTCAGACGGCCGTGCCGTTCGAGCGCTTCTTCGGCCACGCGGTGCTGGCGCAGGCGCTGCGGGCGAGCGGCGATGCCGCCGGGTTCGATGCCGAACGGACGGAAGCACGAGCCTGCTTCGACCAGCTCGCGGCCGATGAACGAGGCTGGTGTGAAGCGGAGCTCAAAAAGCTCACGGCTGCGTGAAGTCCGCCTGCCATACCGTCTCCGTCTGAACGTCGTGCGCATCGAAGTTCTGGAGGTTCCGTGCAACTGATTGGCATGCTCAATTCGCCCTATGTGCGCCGCGTCGCGATCTCGCTCCAGCACCTCGGCGTGCCATTCGAGCACCGCTCGGTCTCGGTGTTCCGCGGCTTCGACCAGTTCAAGGGCATCAACCCGGTCGTCAAGGCACCGAGCCTCGTCTGCGAAGACGGCACGGTGCTGATGGACTCGACGTTGATCATCGATTACGCCGAAGCGATCGCCCCGCCTGGCTCGAGCCTGATGCCGGGCGCGGCGCCGGCCCGGCTGCGCGCGCTCCAGCGCATCGGACTCGCCCTCGCGGCCTGCGAGAAGGGCGTGCAGATCGTCTACGAGCGCAATGTGCGGCCGCCCGAGAAACTGCACGAACCCTGGATGGCGCGGGTGCGCGGCCAGCTTGGCGCCGCCCTGGCGGCGCTCGAAGACGAGCAACAGCGCGACCCGTTGCGCCTCGAGGCGGACACGATTGACCAGGCCGGCATCACGGTCGCGGTCGTCTGGCATTTCCTGCTTGCGCTGCTGCCCGATGTCGTCAGCCCGGCGCCGTATCCGAGGCTGGTGGCGTTCTCGGAAGCGGCCGAACAGCTGCCGAGCTTCCGCGCCGCGCCGCATAGCGACCTGACGGTGGATCCGGCCGCCTCCGGTGCCGGGCCGCGATCGACCGCAGCGGCGGCCGGCAGCACGTCCTGACGAAGGAGCGAACGATGGACTCACTCGAAGCGCTCCGCTCGCGGCTCACGCCGCTCTTTCCGGGCCTGATGGGCGTGCAGCTGGTCGAGGTGACGCCCGAGCGCGTGCGCGCGAGCTTGCTCGTGCGGCCGGACCTCTGCACGACCGGCGACTCGATGCACGGCGGCGCGTTCATGGCATTCGCCGACACGCTCGGCGGCGTCGCGACCTTCGTGAACCTGCCGCCGAACACGCGCACCACGACGATCGAATCGAGCACCAAGTTCCTGCGCGGTGCGCCGGTCGGCTCGACCGTGCAGGCCGAGTGCACTGCCTTTCACAAGGGCCGCACGACGATGGTCTGGCAGACGCTCGTGCGCGGCGCCGACGACCGGCTGTGCGCGGTCGTCACGCAGACGCAGCTCGTGATCCCGACCTGACGGCCGGATCACATCGCCGGTTCATCGGATGAATTGCATCGCCGTCATCACCACCGTCGCCAGCCGCGACGACGCCCGGCGCATCGCGCAGGCGCTGGTCGAGCGCCGTCTCGCCGCCTGCGCGCAGATCTCGGCGATCGAGAGCCTTTACCACTGGGACGGTACCTTGCAGGACGACAACGAATTTCGCCTGCTGCTGAAGACCGTCGACACGCAGTACGACGCCGTCGAGCGCGCGATACGCGAGCTGCACCCGTACGAGCTGCCGGCCATCTATTCGTTGCCGATCGATCGCATCCATGCGCCGTATGCGGCATGGGTGCGCGACGCTTCGGTCGGCGGCAGCATCGGATCGACGGAGCGTGCGACAGATGACCGCAGCGACCGTCTTCCAGTGGCGCCGGAAGACGGTGCCGGGACCGGCCCATGATCACCGCGGCCTACGGCATCGCGATGGCGCGCTACAACGCGTGGATGAACGAGCGCCTCTACGCGCTCTGCGCCGAGCTGCCCGATGCTGAACGGCTGGCCGACCGCGGCGCCTTCTTCAAGTCGATTCATGCGACGCTGAACCACATCGTCTACGGCGACCTCGCGTTCCTGTCGCGCTTCACCGGCGACCCGCCGCAGGTGCCCGAGCTCGACGTCGACCTGTACGCCGACTTCGCGGCGCTGCATGCCGCACGCCTTTCGCTCGACCAGCGGCTTTGCGACTGGACTGGGACGCTGCAGGACGACTGGCTGGAGCTGCCGTTGACCTACACCAGCAAGGTCGACGGCCGGCGCCGCACGGTACCGCGCTGGGTCCTGGTCGCGCACGTCTTCAACCACCAGACGCACCATCGCGGCCAGGTCACGACCTTGCTCTCGCAGATGGGGCACGACATGGGCAGCACCGACCTGCCGTTCATGCCGATCTGGTCGGCGCCGGCCGACCCGCTCTGAACCCAGCCCACGAACCGGCATGCTGAGCTTCATCGTTCCCGCTCACGACGAGGAGGCGGCCATCGCCACGACCGTGCGCGCGATCCGCGCCGCGGCCGAGTCGGTGCAGGCGCCGTTCGAGATCATCGTCGTCGACGATTCGTCGAGCGACCGCACGGCCGCGCTGGCGGCGGCCGAAGGCGCGCAGGTGCTGCGCGTCGAACGCCGGCAGATCGCCGCGGCGCGCAACGCCGGGGCCCGCGTGGCGCGCGGCGAGACCTTCGTGTTCGTCGATGCCGACACGTTGATCAGCGCCGACGTCGTGAGCGGATTGCAGCGCGCCATCGAACGCGGCGCGGTCGGCGGCGGCGCGGCGATCCGCTTCGACGCGCCGACGCCGCGCTGGCTCGACTTCGTGCTGCCGGCCTCGATCTGGCTCGCCCGCCAGTTGCGCATCACCGGCGGCGCTTTTCTGTTCTGCCGTCGCGACGCGTTCGACGCGGTCGGCGGCTTCGACGAGGCGCTGTACGCGGCCGAGGAAATCCGGCTCTGCCGGCAACTGCGAGCGCGCGGCGATTTTGTGATCCTGCGCGAGTCGGTGCTCACCTCCGGACGGAAGCTCCGCACCTATTCGGCGTTCGAGCTCCTCGGCGCCGCGCTGCGAGTCGGTTTCGCCGGCCCGGCCGGCGTGCAGGATCGCTCGCGCCTCGCCATCTGGTACGACCCGCGCCGGCGGGATCGTCGCGGCTCGCCCTGACGGACTTCCGTCGGGCCAACGCATCGCGGTGCGGCAGTCCGGCGCGCGCTTCGCTACCTGGCGAGCCGCCCTTGCGTCAAATGCAGCAGCCGGTCGCAGCGCTGCGCCAGCGTCTCGTCGTGGGTGACCAGCACGAGCGACATCGAGCGACTGCGCGCGAGGTCGAGCATCAGCGCGAACACGGTATCGGCAGTGCCGCGATCGAGGTTGCCGGTCGGCTCGTCGGCCAGCACGCATTCGGGCTCACCCGCGAGCGCGCGCGCGATTGCGACGCGCTGACGTTCGCCGCCGGACAGCTGTCCCGGCCGATGCCCGGTGCGCGCCGCGAGGCCGACCTGCGCGAGCACTGCGGCAGCGCGCTCGCGCGCCTGAGCGACCGGGACCCGGCGCACGCGCAGCGGCATCGCGACGTTGTCGAGTGCGGTGAATTCCGGCAACAGGTGGTGGAACTGGTAGATGAAGCCGAGATGGCGATTGCGCCACTCGCCCTGCTCGGCCGCGCCCATCTGCACGAAGTCGCGCCCGGCCAGCTCGACCTTGCCCTGGCTCGGCGCCTCGAGACCGCCGAGCAGGTGCAGCAGGGTGCTCTTGCCGGAACCCGACGCGCCCACGATCGCGACCGTCTCGCCGCGTTGCACTGCAAGGTCGACGCCCTGCAGCACCTTGACATCGAGGCGCGACGCGCCGCTGCCTTCGGTGAAGCGCTTGTGCAGGTTGGTCGCGTCGAGGATCGGGCCGGCGCCAGCGGCCGGCGCCGCGTCACTCATAGCGCAGCGCTTCGGCCGGCTGGACGCGGCTCGCGCGCCAGCTCGGGTACAGCGTCGCGAGAAACGCGAGCACCAGCGAGATCACGACGATCGGCACGATGTCGCTGCTCTGCGGATCGCTCGGCATGCGGCTGATCAGGTACACGCTGCTCGGAAGGAAGCTGACGTGCAGCAGCCGCTCGATGAACGGCACGATCACGTCGACGTTGAAGGCAATCAGCAGACCGAGCGCGACGCCGCCGAAGGTGCCGATGATCCCGGCCAATGCGCCCTGCACCATGAAGATCGACATCACCGAACCCGGCGTCGCGCCGAGCGTGCGCAGGATCGCGATGTCGGCGCGCTTGTCGGTCACCGTCATCACCAGCGTCGAGACGAGATTGAATGCAGCGACTGCGACGATCAGGGTCAGGATGATGAACATCAGGCGCTTCTCGACCTGCACCGCGGCGAACCAGTTGCGGTTGGTGCGGGTCCAGTCGCGCACCGTCAGGTCGGGGCCGAGGCTCTGCTCGAGCCGCGCCGCGACTTCGCGCGCCTGGTTCAGGTCCTTCAGGCGCAGCTGCACGCCGGTCGGTCCTTCGACGCGGAACAGCTTCGCGGCATCGTCGACATGGATCCAGACCAGGCCGCTGTCGTATTCATAGTGGCCGGCATCGAAGGTGCCGACGACCGTGAACTGCTTCAAGCGCGGCACCACGCCGGCCGGCGTGACCTGACCGCCGGGCGCGACCAAGGTGACCTTGTCGCCGTTGCGCACCGCGAGCGAGCGCGCCAGCTCGACGCCGAGCACGATGTTCCACTCGCCCGGCACCAGGCGCTTCAACGTGGTGTCCTTGAGCTGAGCGGCGAGATCGGTGACGGTCGCCTCGTCGTTCGGCGAGATACCGCGCACGATCGCGCCGCGCATCTCGTCGCCGCGCCCGATCAGCGCCTGCGCCGCGACGAACGGCGCCGCGCCGATCACCTCGGGGTTGCGCCGCGCCGCGGTCGCGGTGGCTTTCCAGTCGGCAAGCGCCGCGCCCTGCGGATCGAAGACCTCGACGTGCGAGATCACCGAGAGCATCCGGCCCTGGACTTCCTTCTGGAAGCCGTTCATCACCGACAGCACGATGATCAGCGCGGCGACGCCGAGCGCGATGCCGAGCATCGAGACGCCCGAAATGAACGAGATGAAACGGTTGCGTCGGCCGGCCCGACCGACCCGCGTGTAGCGCCAGCCGATCTGCAGTTCGTAGGGCCAGTTCATGGGAAACGGATGCTACAGGAGGGTCCTCGAACGACAGCGATGGGAAGACCGCGTCGGATAATCGGCGCATGCACCTGCTGATCCCGTTCGCTTCCGCGTTGTCGCAGGAAGCCCTGCAGGTCCTGCCGACGCTCGCGCTGCCGAATCTCGAACGGCTGCTGAAGCGCCTGACCCCGCAACCGCCAGACAGCGCCGACGCCTACACGCTGTCGCCGCCGCACGAGCGCGCGCTCGCCGCGCTCTGGGGCTGGCGCGGCGCCGACGGCGCGCTGCCGTTCGCCGCGCTCGCGGCCGTCGCCGACGGCATCGACGTCGGCGACCGGGCCTGGGGCCTGGTCACCCCGGCCCACTGGCATGTCGGCCGCGACAGCGTCTCGATGGCCGACCCGGACGCGCTCGCGCTGCTCGAGGACGAATCGCGCGCGCTGTTCGAGGCAGTCCGCGACCTGTTCGAGAGCGAAGGCTTCGCCTGGGTCTCGGGCGCGCCGGGGCGCTGGTACGCCGCGCATCCCAGCCTGGCCGGCCTGCCCTGCGCCTCGCTCGATCGCGTGGTCGGCAGGAACGTCGACCTCTGGCTCGGCGGCGGCGCGAAGGCGCATCCGCAAGCAGCGTTGATCCGGCGCCTGCAGAGCGAGGTCCAACTGCTGCTCTATCCGCATCCGATCAACGAGGCGCGCGAGGCTCGCGGCGAGCTGGCGATGAATTCGTTCTGGCTCAGCGGCTGCGGCGCGGCGCAACCGGCCGATCGCGCGGCGGTCGAGGTCGAGGCCTCGCTGCGCCGGCCGATCGTCGACGGCGATGTCGCCGCGTGGGCCGCGGCCTGGGGCGCGCTCGATGCCGGCCCCATCGCGCGTCTGCTGCAGCGTGCCGAAAAGGCCGACGCGCCGCTTGCGCTGACCTTGTGCGGTGAGCGCTCGTCGCAGCGCTTCGAGCCCACGCCGCGCAGCTGGTGGCAGCGCCTGCGCACGAGCGCCCCGCCGGTCGCCGAGCTGCTCGCGGCGCTGTGATGGCGCGCCTGCCGACCCTGCAGATGCGCGACGCGCCGCCGCGCGTCGTCTGGGCGCTCGAGCAAGCTGGCATCCACCCGCTGCTGGCGCGTCTGTTCGCCGGACGCGGCGTGCGCGCGGCCGATGAGCTCGACGACGGTCTCGGCCGGCTGCTCGCTCCGGATGGCCTGCACGGCGCCGACGCGGCCGCGCGCTTCCTTGCCGATGCGATCGGCGCGCGCAAGCGCCTGTGCATCGTCGCCGACTACGACTGCGACGGCGCCACCGCCTGCGCCGTCGCGTTGCGCGGCCTTTCCCTGCTCGGCGCGCCGCCCGAGACGCTGCACTACGTGGTGCCGGATCGCGCAGTGCACGGCTACGGCCTGACGCCGACGATCGTCGACCTCGCGCTCGAGTGCCGGCCCGACGTGCTGATCACGGTCGACAACGGCATCGCCAGCCTCGACGGCGTCGCGCACGCGAAGGCAAGCGGCCTCGCCGTCGTTGTGACCGACCACCATCTGCCGGCGCTCGTCGACGGCGTCGTCACGCTGCCCGACGCCGACGTGATCGTCAACCCGAACCAGCCGGCCTGCGGCTTTGCGAGCAAGAGCCTCGCGGGCGTCGGCGTGATGTTCTACGTGCTGCTCGCGCTGCGCGGCGAGCTGCGCCGGCGCGGCACCTTCACAGCCGAGAGCCAGCCGCGTCTCGACGCCCTGCTCGACCTGGTCGCGCTCGGCACCGTCGCCGACGTCGTCCGGCTCGACGCCAACAACCGCCGCCTGGTCGCGCAGGGTCTGAAGCGGGTGCGCGCCGGCCGCATGCAGCCCGGCATCGCCGCGCTGTTCACGGCGGCTGCGCGCGACCCGCGGCGCGCGAGCGCCTTCGACTTCGGCTTCGCACTCGGCCCGCGCATCAACGCGGCCGGCCGGCTTGCCGACATGACGCTCGGCATCGAGTGCCTGCGCACCGACGACGTCGCGCGCGCGACCGAGCTGGCGCAGCGCCTCGATACGATCAACCGCGAGCGGCGCGAGCTCGAGTCGGGGATGCGCGAGCAGGCCGAGGCCATGCTCGACAGCCTGATGCCCGAGGACGAGCCGCCGTCGGCGCTGGCGATCTTCGACTCCGAGTTCCACGAGGGCGTGATCGGCATCGTCGCGTCGCGCCTGAAGGACCGCGTGCACCGGCCGACGTTCGTGTTCGCGCTCGGCCGCGACGGGATGCTGAAGGGCTCCGGCCGCTCGATTGTCGGCTTTCATCTGCGCGATGCGCTCGACCTCGTCGCGAAGCGCCACCCTGGCGTGCTGAAGCGCTTTGGCGGCCACGCGATGGCCGCCGGCTGCACCATCGACGAGGCCGACTTCGACACCTTCGACGGCGCGCTGCAGCTGGTCGCGCGCGAAGCGCTCGACGCGGCGACGCTCGACCGCGTCGTGCGCAGCGACGGCTCGCTCGCGATCGAGTACTTCAGCGTCGACACAGTGCGCGCGATGGACGCGCAGGTCTGGGGCCAGGCCTTCGAGGCGCCGCTCTTCTGCGACGAGGTCGAGGTCACGTCGCAGCGCCTGGTCGGCGAGAAGCACCTGAAGCTGACTGTGCGCTGCGCCGGCGTCATGCGCGAGGCGATCTGGTTCGGCCGCATCGAACCGGTCGCGGAACGGGTGCGCCTCGCCTACCGCGTCAACCTCGACGAATACAACGGCCGCGAACGCGTGCAAATGGTCGTGGAAGCCGCGTTCGAGTGAGGGCTGCAAGCCGGTCCGTGGCGTGACGGCTCCCTACAATCGAGTTTTCGCGACAGCTCCAATGAACGCCGACCTGCACTGCCATTCCGTCGTCTCTGACGGCACGCTCGAACCCGAGGCGCTCGCGGCCCGCGCCCGCGCCAACGGCGTCGAGTTGTGGGCATTGACCGACCACGATGAGCTCGGTGGCCAGCGACGAGCGCGCGCCGCCGCGCTGAAGCTCGGCCTGCCTTATTTGACCGGCACCGAGATCTCGGTCACCTTCGCCAACGTCACCGTGCACATCGTCGGGCTCGGCTTCGACACGGACAACGCCGCGCTGAACGCCGGCCTCGCGGCGACGCGCGGCGGCCGCCGTGAGCGCGCGATGGAGATGGCCGACGGCCTCGCCAAGGTCGGCATCCCCGACACCTTCGACGGCGCGCTGCAGTACGTCGGCAACCCCGAGCTGATCTCACGCACCCACTTCGCGCGCTACCTCGTCGACACCGGCGTGTGCGACGACACGCATGACGTGTTCCGGCGCTACCTGGTCGAAGGCAAGCCCGGCTACGTGCCGCACCGCTGGGCCACCTTGCGCAATGCGGTGACGTGGATCACCGAGGCCGGCGGCGTCGCGGTGATCGCGCATCCGGCACGTTATCGCTTCACGCCGACCGAGGAATACGCGCTCTTCAGCGAGTTCAAGGCGCATGGTGGGCGCGGGGTCGAGGTGGTGACCGGCAGTCACAGTGCGAGCGACGCAGCTCGTTATGCGGATACCGCGATCGAGTTCGATCTGCTGGCGTCGCGGGGGAGCGACTTTCACGGTCCGGGTGAGAGTCACTCGGACCTGGGGACGTTGCCGGTGTTGCCGGCGAAGTTGACGCCGGTCTGGGACGTGCTCGCTGATCGGGTTCACCGGCCTGGTTGAAGCCGGTCTCTCGCCTGGGGCGAGGCTTTCTCTCATGTGAGACTGCGCCAGGTCCCGCCCCGCCGGGCGGGTAACTTTCATTTGCTGGCACAAATGAAAAGTCACCAAAGCAAAGTGCCTGAATACCGATTTGGCCAGACATTTGTTGAGTAAGAGCCCGCGATTCAGTGAGTCCGCGCAGTTCGAGCCGTTTCCTCTTGGACTGGCCGGGTCGGCTACAAGCACGCTTGATGCGGCACGCTCGAACGAATCCGCCGATCGAGCGATCGTCTGAGCATCGCCGCTTTCCAACAGGCGACTCTTGGCCTATGAAGTCACAAAGCGACGAAGGGTCGTCGAGGCAATGAACCGATAACCGCGGTGCTCCAACGACCGCGACAGGTAGCAGCCAAGCTCTCCTCACATATCTGTGTTGAGGCCCTTGCTTTGGTGACTTTCATTTGGGCCAGCAAATGAAAGTCACCCGGCCGCCGGGCCGGAACCCGGCAACCCCACCAGGAGGAAAACAACAACGAAGTTGGACAATCGAACCATGTCCCAATACTTCGAAGTCCACCCCGACAACCCTCAGCCCAGACTGCTGAAGCAAGCCAGCCAAATCCTGCATGCGGGCGGGATCGCCGCGATCCCGACCGACTCCAGCTATGCGTTGGTCTGCCACCTCGACGACAAGGCGGCCGCCGAGCAACTCCGCCGGATTCGCGGCGTCGATGACAAGCACCATCTGACCTTGCTGTGCCGCGACCTCAGCGAGGTCGCGAGCTATGCGCGCGTCGACAACAAGCAGTACCGGCTGCTGAAGCAGGCCACGCCGGGCCCGTTCACGTTCATCCTCGATGCGACGCGCGAAGTGCCGCGCCGCGTCTCGCATCCGTCGCGCCGGACCATCGGCCTGCGCGTGCCGAGTCATGCCGTCACGCAGGGGCTGCTCGAGCTGCTCGGCCAGCCGCTGCTCGCGACAACGTTGATCCCGCCCGGCGAGCGCGAGCCGCTGAACGATCCGCACGAGATCCGCGCGCGCTACCAGAAGGTGCTGCAGGCGATCGTTGATGCCGGCGCCTGCCCGATGCAGCCGACCACCGTGGTCGATCTCAGCGGACCGGAGCCGGTGCTGGTGCGCGAGGGACGCGGCGACCCGGCGCTGCTCGGACTCTCGACCGCTGAGCAAGTTCGCGCTTGACGGCGTCCGCCCTTTGCTATTAAAGTGATATCACTTTGAGATCCGCGCCGGCGCCGCCGGAGCGAAGCTCGAAGGCGCGGCAAACCGGCCGCGATCGCAAAGGATGGTTCGGCATGGACAAGCACCTCACGCACGAGCGCGCGGCCGCTTCGGGCAACGGATTCGTCTACCTGTTCCTCGGCATCGCGCTCGCGTTGGCTGCGCTCGCGCTGTTCGTCTCGCGACCGAGTGCGCTGATGCTCGGTGTCGCAATCGTGCTGATGCTCGGCACGCTGTGGTGCCTGACCGGGCTCTACATGCTGCAGCCGAACCAGGCCGCGCTGCTGACCCTGTTCGGCAGCTACCGCGGCACCGATCGGGTCGGCGGCCTCCGCTGGGCCAACGTGTTCTACAGCAAGGACAAGATCTCGGTGCGCGCGCACAACTTCAACAGCGAGAAGCTGAAGGTCAACGACCAGCGCGGCAACCCGATCGAGATCGCCGCCGCGATCGTCTGGCGGGTCGAGGACACGGCGCGCGCGAAGTTCGACGTCGAGGACTTCGAGGCCTACGTGCTGACGCAGGCCGAGGCCGCGGTGCGCCACCTCGCGTCGAGCTATGCGTACGACAACTTCGACGACCCGCTCGCCACCAAGCCGGCCGAGGTCACGCTGCGTTCCGGCGGTGACGAGATCGGCAAGGCCTTGCGCGACGAACTGCAGGTGCGCTTCGCGCTCGCCGGCATCGAGGTCATCGACGCCAAGCTGACACACCTGGCTTACGCGCCCGAGATCGCCGGCACGATGCTGCGCCGCCAGCAGGCCGAGGCCGTGATCGCGGCGCGCACGAAGATCGTGCAGGGTGCGGTCGGCATGGTCGAGCTCGCGCTGAACGGCCTCTCCGAGCGCGGCCTCGTCGATCTCGACGACGAGCGCAAGGCGGCGATGGTCAGCAACCTGCTCGTCGTGCTGTGCTCCGACCACGACGCGACGCCGGTCGTCAACGCCGGCACGCTCTACAACTGACCGGAGCGCGCAATGCCCTGGCGACGCATCCTCTTCGGCATGCTGGCCTTCGTCCTCGTCGTCGGCTTGGCGATGCGCTGGGCCAGCCTGGCCCACGCCGGCTGGGTCATTGGTGGTGCGGTGGCCGGGCTGATCTTCCTGTTCCTGATGCCGATCATGGGCGAGCGCAGCCGACAGCCGTCGGACGCGCCCGAACGCAGAGTGACCTGGACCGACTGACGTCAGCGCACGATGGCCAGCCCCGGCAAGAAGCCGTTCCTGCTGCGCGTCGATCCCGACCTGTGGGCCGAGATCGAGCGCCTCGCCGCGGCCGAGCTGCGCAGTGCGAACGCGCAAGTGGAGTACCTGCTGCGCGACGCGTTGCGGATGCGCGGTCGCCCGGAAAAGGCGCCCGCCTCACCCGGTCCGCGCAAGCGCGAGAAAAGCTAGACCTTCCGGAACAAGCGGCCCCATCGGGGCCGGCCCCTCCCTCCCGGAGGGAGGGGTTGGAGGGAGCAACCCTGACCGCTGCGACAGCGCGGCCGCGTGGACGAGCGGCTAAAGCCGCTCGATCCGCGCGACAGCGCTGTGTGCGTGGATCGACTCGAAGTTCTCCACATCGACCTCATAGCGCCCGACCCGCGGATCCGCATTCAGCCGGATCGCGACATCGCGCACCATGTCCTCGACGAACTTCGGGTTCTCGTAGGCGCGCTCGGTGACCCACTTCTCGTCGGCGCGCTTCAGCATCGCCCAGATCTCGCTCGACGCCGAGTCCTCGGCGAAGCGCACCAACTCGGGCCAGCCGATCTCCTGCAGCGGCTCGACCTTGATCGTCACGTGCGAGCGCTGGTTGTGGGCACCGTAATCCGAGATCTCCTTCGAGCACGGGCAGAGCGACTTGACCGGCACCGTGACCTCGACCCACACGGTCGTCGCGCCCATTCGCGTCTCGCCGATCAGACGGCCCTGGTACTCGAGCAGGCTTTCGACGCCGGAGACCGGCGCGCGCTTGCGCAGAAAAAACGGGAAGCGCGCCTCGATGCGGCCTTCGGCGGCGCCGAGGCGTTCGAGCATGGCGGCGAGCTCACGTCGCAGGGTCGCCGCGTCGATCGGACCGTCGAGCGAATCAAGCCAGGCGACAAAGCGCGACATGTGGGTGCCGCGCGCATCGGCGGGCAGTGCGACGTCGAGGTCCCAGGCCGCGACCGTCGGCGACTTGGTCGCGCCGATCTGCAGCTCGAGCGGGTAGCGCACGTCGCGCACGCCGACGCGCTGGATCGCGATGCGGCGACCGTCGCGCGCGCCTTGCGTGTCGGGAATGTGGAGGGCGTCCTTCAGATTGCTCATGTCACCGTCTCGGGTCGTCGCGCAACGACGACCGGCCTTTCTGGGTTCGCTTCTACGCCGGACGAAGGATGACAGGAATTCGTCGCATCCGCGTTCGGCGGCTTCGACGACCCCGTTTGTCCCGCCTCAATGATTTGCGGCGGCTCGCATCAAATTCAACGTCAATCCGAAGCGGGTACGGATCGACGCCTCGATGCCAGCCGCATCGAGCCCGCACATCGCCAGCAGCTTCGCAGGATCGCCGTGCTGGATGAACGCATCGGGCAGCCCGAGCGTCAACACCGGCACCTTGATCTGCGCCGCGGCCAGCGCCTCCAGAACCGCACTGCCGGCGCCGCCCATCACGCAACCTTCCTCGACCGTCACGATTGCATCATGGCTGGCGGCCAGTTCAGTCACCAGCGCGACATCGAGCGGCTTGACGAAGCGCATGTTGGCGACCGTCGCGTCGAGCGACTCGGCGGCCGTGAGCGCCGGGTACAGCAAGGTGCCGAACGCGAGGATCGCGATGCGCTTGCCGACCGGCGCGCTCGGCCCCTTGATCTGGCGCCGGATCTCGCCCTTGCCGAACGGCAATGCGGTCATCGCCGACTGCACGGCAACGCCAGCCCCGGCGCCACGCGGATAGCGCACCGCCGTCGGGTGGTCGTGGCAGAACGCGGTGTAGAGCGCCTGCCGGCACTCGTTCTCGTCGGCCGGCGTCAGCACGCTCATGTTCGGAATGCAGCGCAGGTAGGCGATGTCGTAGTTGCCGGCGTGGGTCGCCCCGTCGGCGCCGACCAGGCCGGCGCGATCGAGTGCGAAGACGACCGGCAGGTCCTGGATCGCGACATCGTGGATCAGCTGGTCGTAGGCGCGCTGCAGGAATGTCGAGTAGATCGCGACGACCGGCTTCAGCCCTTCGCACGCTAGGCCCGCGGCGAACGTGACCGCATGCTGCTCGGCGATGCCGACGTCGTGGTAGCGGCGCGGGAAGCGCTTTTCGAACTCGACCATGCCGGAGCCTTCGCGCATCGCCGGCGTGATGCCGATCAGGCGCTCGTCCTGCGCTGCCATGTCGCACAGCCATTGGCCGAAGACCTGCGTGAAGGTCGTCTTCGGCGGCGTCTGCGGTTTCACGAAGCCGACCGCCGGATCGAACTTGCCCGACGCCGCGTGGTACTGCACCGGGTCGGCCTCGGCGAGCTTGTAGCCGTAGCCCTTCTTCGTGACGACGTGGAGGAACTGCGCGCCCTTCAGGCTGCGCAGGTTCTCGAGCGTCGGGATCAGCGAATCGAGGTCGTGACCGTCGATCGGACCGACGTAGTTGAAGCCGAACTCCTCGAAGATCGTGCCCGGCACGACCATGCCCTTCGCATGTTCCTCGAGGCGGCGCGCCAGCTCGAACAGCGGCGGCGCGTTCTTCAGCACGTTCTTCGCGGTGTCGCGCGCGGTCGCATAAAACTTGCCGCTCATCAGGCGGGCGAGATGGCGGTTGAGCGCGCCGACCGGCGGCGAGATCGACATGTCGTTGTCGTTCAGCACGACCAGGATGTCGGATTGCGCGACGCCGCCGTTGTTCAGCGCCTCGAACGCCATGCCGGCGCTCATCGCGCCGTCGCCGATGATCGCCACCGCCTTCCGGTTCTCGCCTTTCAGGCGCGCGGCGACGGCCATGCCGAGCGCGGCCGAGATCGAGGTCGACGAGTGCGCGGTGCCGAACGTGTCGTACTCGCTCTCCTCGCGTTGCGGAAAACCCGAGATGCCGCCGAGCTGGCGCAAGGTCGACATCCGCTCGCGCCGGCCGGTCAGTACCTTGTGCGGATAGGTCTGGTGGCCGACGTCCCAGACCAGGCGGTCGTACGGCGTGTTGTAGACGTGGTGGAGCGCAATCGTCAGCTCGACCGTGCCCAGGTTCGACGACAGGTGGCCGCCGGTCTGCGAGACGCTCTGCACCACGAAGTCGCGCAGCTCGTCGGCGAGCTGCTTCAGCTCGAGGCGCGACAGCCGACGCAGATCGGCCGGGCTCTGAATCGTTTCGAGCAGGGCGTGCTTCATCTCGTCGTCTCCTCTTTCACCGACCGTGCGCATCGCATCAAGGCCGGGTCGGGCGCAACGAAAGGGGTCGCGTGGCCCATGCTCAGTGCTCGCGCTCGACGACCCGGTCGGCGAGCAAGCTCAGGCAGCTCGCATCCGCGAGCTCGCTGCGTGCGAGTGCCGCCTGCGCCTTGTCGCGCAGCTCGCCGGCATGCCGCCGCGCCGCATCGAGGCCGAGCACCGTCACGTAGGTCGGCTTGTTGTCGTTCATGTCCTTGCCCGCGGTCTTGCCGAGCGTCGCCGAGGCCTGCGTCACGTCGAGGATGTCGTCGACGACCTGGAACGCGAGGCCGAGCGCATCGCCGTAGTCGGACAGCGCGGCCCACTGGGTCGGCGTCGCGCTGCCGCAGGCCGCGCCCATCACCACGCTGGCCTGCAGCAGCGCGCCGGTCTTTCGGTGATGCATGTCGCGCAGCGTGTGCTCGTCGAGCTGCAGGCCGATGCTCGCCAGGTCGATCGCCTGCCCGCCGGCCATGCCGGCATGGCCGGCCGAGCGCGCGAGCAGCCCGCAAAGCCGCGCCTGCAGCGCCGGCGGCACGCCGCCGGGCGGCGTCAGCACCTCGAACGCCAGGGCCTGCATCGCATCGCCGGCCAGCATCGCCTGGGCGTCGCCGAATTGCACATGGACGGTCGGCTTGCCGCGCCGCAGGATGTCGTTGTCCATGCACGGCATGTCGTCGTGGACCAGCGAATAGGCATGGATCAGCTCGACCGCGCAGGCGGCGCGCAGCGCCCCTTCACGAAGGCCATGCACGGCCTCCGCTGCCGCGAGCACGAGCAGCGGGCGGACCCGCTTGCCGCCGTCGAGCACGCCGTAGCGCATCGCCAGGCCGAGACCGGCGGGCGCATCCGACGGAACCCAGGCGTGCAGGGCCGACTCGACTGCATCGGCTTCCGCGGCGGCCCAGGCGTCGAACTCCGCCGACGTCATGCCGCGGTCCAGGGCTTCAGCTGCCCGTCTTCGAGAATCTTGACCTGCTGTTCGACCGCTTCGAGCCGGGAGCGGCAGAAGCCGAGCAGCTCGGCGCCGCGGCGGTAGCTCTCGAGCATGCGCTCGAGGGGGAGTTGTCCGGCCTCCATCGTCGCCACGAGTGCGTCGAGCTCCGTCACAGCCTCTTCGTAGCTGGCCGGCAGCTTCGTCGGCGTGGTGGGAACAGAATTTTTTTCCATCGCAAACGCAAACCTCGATTGTAGTCAGCCGAAGGCGTCCCTCAGATGCAGGAGGTTCGCCGTGTGGGGCGGTGTCGCCGATCGCCGACACCACGGCAGGGCGGCCCTTCTCATCGGGCCGAAACCCCGCGGCTACAATCCGCGGCCCGGGCAAGCAAGGCCCCCCGATTGCTGTGGCGTGAGGGGTGCGACCTCGGTTTTTTTGTTGGAGAAACTGGGCCCATGTCCGACCTGCGCGTGACCCCTACACAGCTCGAGCGCAGCCGCTCGCAGCTGTCCGTTCGCAGCTATTTCGATCCGCAACTGTTCCAGCGCGAGCTCGACACGCTGTTCCGGCGTGGCCCTCGCTATGTCGGCCACGAACTCTCGGTGCCCGAGGTCGGCGACTACCACGCGCTGGTCCAGGAAGGCGAGGGCCGGGCCCTGGTTCGCACGCCGGACGGCGTCGAGCTGATCTCGAACGTCTGCCGGCATCGCCAGGCGGTGATGCTGCGCGGCCGCGGCAACACCCGCAGCTCGATCGTCTGCCCGCTGCATCGCTGGACCTACGACCTGAAGGGCGAGCTGATCGGCGCGCCGCACTTCGCCGACGACCCGTGCCTGAATCTGCGCAACTACCCGGTGCAGACCTGGAACGGCATGGTGTTCGAAGCCCCCGCCGACGGCAGCGGTCGCCAGGTCGCGGCCGACCTCGCCGCGCTCGGCCCAAAGGCCGATCTCGACTTCACCGGCTACCAGCTCGACCGGGTCCAGCTGCACGAGTGCGACTACAACTGGAAGACGTTCATCGAGGTCTACCTCGAGGACTACCACGTCGCACCGTTCCACCCCGGCCTCGGCCAGTTCGTGACCTGCGAGGACCTGCGCTGGGAATTCGGCTCGCGCTACTCGGTGCAGACCGTCGGCGCGAAGAACGCGCTCGCCAAGCCCGGCTCGCCCGCGTACCAGAAGTGGCACGACGCCGTGCTCGCCTATCGCAACGGCGAGGCGCCGAAGCACGGCGCGATCTGGATGACCTACTACCCGTCGGTGATGGTCGAGTGGTACCCGCACGTGCTGGTCGTCTCGACCCTGCACCCGAAGGGCCCGCAGAAGACACTGAACGTGGTCGAGTTCTACTACCCCGAGGAGATCGCCGCCTTCGAGCGCGAGTTCGTCGAGGCCGAGCAGGCCGCGTACTGGGAGACCTGCGCCGAGGACGACGAGATCGCGCTGCGGATGGACGCCGGCCGGCGCGCGCTGATGGAGCGCGGCGACGACGAGATCGGGCCGTACCAGAGCCCGATGGAGGACGGCATGCAGCAGTTCCACGAGTGGTACGGGCGCGAGATGGGCACCCAGGCCGCGTTGTAGCCGTCGGACCGGCACCGCCGGCGAGAATCGCGGCATGTCCGCGGCCTGGCTGATCGTCGTCGCGTCGTTCCTGTTCGCGTCGATGGGCGTCTGCGTGAAGCTGGCGTCCGCGCACTACGCATTCGGCGAGATCGTGTTCTACCGGGGCCTGACCGGCGCGCTGCTGATGGTGGCGTTCGCGCGCTGGCGCCGCACATCGCTCGCGACCAAGGTGCCGGCGATGCACTTCTGGCGAAGCGCGACCGGCGTGGTCTCGCTGTGCCTCTGGTTCTATGCGCTCGGCGACCTGCCGCTCGCGACCGCGATGACCTTGAACTACATGTCGTCGGTCTGGATGGCGCTGTTCCTGATCGGCGGGGCGATCGGAGCCGGCGCGGCGCGCGTCGACGGCCGCGCGGTCGCCGCGGTCTTGCTCGGCTTCGCCGGCGTCGCATTGGTGCTGCGGCCGACGATCGAGCAACAGCAGCTCTGGCACGGGCTGATGGGCCTGCTCTCGGGCATGTTCGCAGCGACCGCGTACCTGCAGGTGACGGTGCTCGGTCGCGCGGGCGAGCCGGACGAGCGCATCGTCTTCTACTTCTCGCTCGGCAGCGTCGCGGCCGGCGCCCTGACCTTGCTGTGGACCGGCCTGCACGCCCACACACCGGCTGGCGCAGCGCAGCTGCTCGCGGTCGGCGTGCTGGCGACGGTCGCGCAGTGGATGATGACGCGGGCCTACAGCACTGGCCGCACGCTGGTCAATGCGAGCCTGCAGTACCTCGGCATCGCGTTCTCGTTCGCCTACGGCGTGCTGCTGTTCGACGACCGGGTCACACTGCTCGCTCTCCTCGGCATGGCGCTGATCGTCGGCGCCGGCCTGTTCGCGACCCTGCTGCGCACGCGCGGCGTCGCCCACGATTCGGGTCGCGCGCCCTCTGAATCATGAATATCGATCCGAGCCCACTGATCTCTGCCGAGCAACTGATGGCGCGTCTGCGCGAAGCCGAGCCGCCGCTCGTCGTCGACACCGGCTTCGACCTCGCCGACGTCGAGTCTGGCCGGCACGCGTGGCAGGCCGGCCATCTGCCCGGCTCGATCTACCAGCACCTCGACGACGACCTGTCGGGACCGAAGACCGGCACCAACGGCCGCCATCCGCTGCCCGACCGGCGTGTCTTCGCCGAACGGCTCGGCCGGTGGGGCGTGACGCCGGAGACTGCGGTTATCGCACTCGATCGCCATGGCGGGGTCTACGCGGCCCGCCTTTGGTGGATGCTGCGCTGGATGGGCCATGCCGACGTGCAGGTGCTCGACGGCGGCCTCGCCGCGTGGCAACGCGCCGGCGGCATCGTGGTGACCGATCCGTCACCGGCGCGGCCGGCCGAGCCACCCTACCCCGACCTCGCGCCGCTGACGACCTCGGTCGATGCCGACACGATCTTGCGCCGGCTCGGCAGCCTGCGCGTGCTCGATGCGCGGGCGCCGGAGCGCTTTCGCGGCGAGGTCGAGCCGATCGATCCGGTCGCCGGCCGCATCCCCGGCGCGCGGAACCGCTTCCATCGCGCGAACCTCGATGCCAATGGCCGGTTCAAGCCGGCACCTCAACTGCGTGCGGAATACGAGGCGCTGCTCGGCAGCATCGCCGTGTCGCGGATCGCCCATCAGTGCGGCTCCGGCGTGACCGCATGCCACAACCTGCTCGCGATGGAGCAGGCCGGGCTGACCGGCTCGGCGCTCTATCCCGGCTCGTGGAGCGAGTGGTCGGCCGATCCCGCGCGCCCGGTCGCGCGCGGCTAAAGACCCTTTGAACCGGCTGATGCCGGCTTGACGCCGCGCAAACAGCTGCCTACCTTTGCGGCGCAAGATCGCCTGACGCTGCAACCCCGCAGCACGGATGTTTCCCGGAGATGACGATGTTCAAGCGCATTCTGGTTCCGACCGACGGCTCCGACATCACGCAGCAGGCGATCGACGCGGCGATCGAATTGGCCCGATCGGTGAACGCCGAGATCCACACGATCTGCGTCAAGGAGCCGTTTCCCTACGGTGCAATCTCCGAAATGCAGCCGACACCGCCTCAGGAGTTCTTCGATGCGCAGGAGCGCATCGCGACCCGCCACGTCGCGGCGGTCGCCGAAGCCTGTTCAAAGGCCGGCGTGCCGTGCCAGGCCCTCACGGTCGAGGGCCTGCATCCGTGGGAGTCGATCATCGAGCACGCGAAGAAGATGGACTGCGACCTGCTCGTGATGGCGTCGCACGGACGGCGCGGCGTCTCGGCACTGCTGCTCGGCAGCGAGACGCAGAAGGTGCTGACGCACACCAAGATTCCGGTGCTCGTCGTTCGCTGAACGACGCGTTCGTCGACGGTTAGCGCGACGCGCCGCTGCGATGACGCGCGCTACGGCCGCGCCGGATCCGGCAGCTCGATCTTGACCTTCAGGACCTCGAGGTTCTCCTTGCGCTCGAGCTGGATCCGGATGTCCTCGGGGCGCACCTTGACGTACTTCGAGATCACCGCGATCAGCTCCTTCTGCAGGGCCGGCAGGTAATTGACCGAGCGGCCCGAGTCGCCGCGTTCGTGCGCGAGAATGATCTGCAGGCGCTCCTTGGCGATGCCCGCCGTGTTCTTGCGTTCGCCGAGCAGGAATGACAGCAGCGACATGGCTTATCTCCCGCCGAACAGGCGCTTGAAGAAGCCCTGTTTTTCAGCATCGACGAAGCGCATCGGGCGCTCCTCGCCGAGGAAGCGGGCGACGACGTCCTTGTAGGCCTCGGAGACGTCGGTGTCCTTCAGATGGACCGCCGGCACGCCCTGGTTCGACGCGTCGAGCACCTTCTCGGACTCCGGGATCACGCCGATCAGCGGCGTGCGCAGGATCTCCTGGATGTCCTCGAGCGAGAGCATCTGCCCGCCGGCCACCCGGTTCGGGTTGTAGCGCGTGATCAGCAGGTGCTCCTTGATCGGCTCGAGCCCTTCGATCGCGCGCTTGGTCTTCGAGCCGAGCATGCCGAGGATGCGATCGGAGTCGCGCACCGACGAGACCTCGGGGTTGGTGACGATCAGCGCCGAATCGGCGAAGTGCATCGCCATCAACGCGCCGGTCTCGATGCCGGCCGGCGAGTCGCAGACGATGTACTCGAAGCCCATCTCGCCGAGCTCCTTCAGCACCCGCTCGACGCCTTCCTGCGTCAGCGCATCCTTGTCGCGCGTCTGCGAGGCGGCCAGGACGAACAGGTTGTCGCACTGCTTGTCCTTGATCAGCGCCTGGTTCAGGTTCGCTTCCTTGTGGATCACGTTGATCAGGTCGTAGACCACGCGCCGCTCGCAACCCATGATCAGGTCGAGGTTGCGCAGACCGACGTCGAAGTCGATCACGGCGGTCTTGTGGCCGGCCAGCGCGAGACCGGATGAGAAGCTCGCGCTCGTGGTCGTCTTCCCGACCCCGCCCTTGCCGGAGGTCACCACGACGATTTCGGTCATCGGTTGCAGGTCCTTTTCAATGAGAAGAGTGAGGCAGTCCGGAGCAAAGCCGACGAACTGCCGTGGGTTCGTATTCGTTCGGAGCGGTCAGCCCGGCAGCGGCTCGACGACCAGCGTATCGCCGTCGAGCCGCACCTGCGCGGGCTTGCCGAGCACGTCGGCGGGCAGCGCGGTGTCGGTCGTGCGGTAAGTGCCCGCAATCGCGACCAGCTGAGGCTCCATGCAGGTGCTGAAGATGCGCGCCGCCGTATTGCCGCGGGCGCCGGCGATCGCCCGCCCGCGCAGCGGCGCATAGACGTGGATGTGGCCGTCGGCGATCACCTCGGCGCCGAAGTTGACCGCCGCCATCACCACCAGGTCGCCGCCGCGCGCATAGACCTGCTGGCCGGAGCGCAGCGGCCGGTCGATCACGAGCGTTGGCACCGGCTGGGCCGGTGTTGCTGCGGGATCGGCCGGCTTCGCGGCCTTCGTCGCTTTCGACGGCTTCGGCGCTTCAGCGACGGGCATGCTGTCTCGACGTGCCGGCGACTCGGCACGTGCCGCGCCGATCGCGAGGGTCGGGGTCTCGCCGAGGCCGGCTTCGAGCGCCGCTTCGTTCTGCGCAACGCTGCCGCCTTCGACACCGGCCGGCACCATGCGATGCGCGCGCAGCAAGGCGACCAGCGCGCCGAAATCGAGTGGCTCGGCGGCATCCGGCTCGAGCTGCGACAGATCGATCACAACCGGGTCGTGATCGAAGAGCGGCGTCTCTCCGAAGCGTTCTTCGAGCGCTGCCGCCAGCACGGTCAGGTCGCTGGTCCTGAGGACCAGCGCGACCAGCGCCAACGTCGCATTCCGAAGTTCGAAGGGAGAGGCCAGGGACTTGCTTTGGCTGGAGACGACGGACATCGACACGGGGCGACGCGGAAAGGCCCGAAGTGTACCGTCGGCGTTGCGCATTCGAGCCGCCGACGCAACCGCTACAGTGCCGAAGATCTGCCGGCTCGTGGCCCGGCCCGGGGCCCAGAACGAGCCGATGTTGCCGGTCTTTCTCGTCTTTGCGGTGTGCGCGTTCGCGAGCGGCTTCGCGTTGCGCATCATCGATCCGCTCGTCATTCCGATCGCGCACCACTTCGCGGTGACACCGGCGGCTGCCGCACTGCTCAGCACGGCGTATGCGCTACCCTATGCATTGGCGCAGCCCTTTCTCGGTCCGCTCGGCGACCGCTTCGGCAAGGCGCGCTGCATCCAAGTCTGCATCGCCGGGCTCGCCGGCACCCTCCTGGCCAGCGTGCTCGCGCCGACCTTCGAGCTGCTGATGGCGACCCGCGTCGCCGCCGGCATCTTCGCCGGCGGCCTGATCCCGCTCGTTCTCGCGGGGCTCGGCGATGCCTACGAGATGAGCGAGCGGCAAGTCATGATCGGCCGCATGCTGGTCGCGATCATTACCGGCCAGATGCTCGGCTCGACCCTCGCCGGTCTGGCTAACGATGCGTACGGCTGGCGCAGCGGACTCGGCATCGCCGCGGTGGCCGCCGTGCTGGCGGCCGGCCTCGCGTGGACCGCGATCCCGCCGCCAGCGCGAGTCGCTGCCGGCGCGGGTGCCGCGCATCCTTCGTTCGCGGCGCTCTACGGCCGCGTGTTCGAGAACCCGAAGGCGATCTGGCTCTATGCCGCGGTCGTCGCCGAAGGCGCGCTGATCTTCGGCGCGTTCCCGTTCATCGGCCAACTGCTGATCGAGCACACCGGCAGCAGCATCGCGAGTGCGCCGAGCCGCGCCGGCTTCGTGCTCGGCGCGTTCGGCATCGGCGGGCTCGCGTATGCCCTCTCGGTGCGCCGCGTGATCGCGCTGCTCGGTGTTCGGCGCATGTGCATCGTCGGCGCAGTGGCCGCGGCCGCGAGCTATGCCGCGCTCGTGTTCTTTCCGCTCTGGTGGTTCGATGCGCTCGCAATGATGATCGCCGGCATCAGCTACTACATGCTGCACAACTCACTGCAGACCGAAGCGACCGAGATCGCCCCGGCAGCACGCGGTTCGGCCGTCGCACTCTTCGCCTGCGGCCTGTTCGCGGGCCAGGGCATTGGGCCGCTGTTGTTCGGTGCGCTCGTCCACGCGTTCGGCTTCGCGGCGGCGCTGCTCGCATCGGGCGCAGGGATTCTCTTGCTCGGCTGGCTCGTCGTGCGCAAGATCGTCGACATGGAACCGATCCCGGACTAGGGCTTGTCGACGCGATGACGGCCCGCATCTTCATCAGCTACCGCACCGTCGACGGCAAGGACAAGGCGACCGCGCTGGCCCGCGATCTCGGCGCGCGCTTCGGCGACGGGCAGGTGTTCCTCGACAAGGACGATCTGCGCGGCGGCTCGGCCTGGCGCGACGAGGTGCAGCGCACGCTCGGTGCGAAACCGGTGCTGCTCCTGCTGATCACGCCGCAGTTGCTCACTGCGAAGGACGCTACCGGCGCGCTGCGCATCGCCGATCCGAACGATCCGGTGCGGCGCGAGTTCAGCGCCGCACTCGAGGCCGGCGCGCACCTGATCCCGCTGCTCTGCGACGGCGTCGATGCGCCGCCGCCCGCAGCCGAATTGCCGAAGCCGTTCGATCGGCTCGGCGAATACACCTGGCGCCGGCTGCGCGCCTACGACTGGAAGAGCGACCTCGAGCGGCTCGTCGACGACTTGAAGGCGCTCGGCGTTCGACCGTTGCCCGATCCGGTCGTGCCGCAGCCGGGCAGGCTCGTTCGCCTGGCACTGCTGGCGGTCACCGTCGCGGCGCTCGCCCTCGCCGCCGTGCTCGGCTGGCGCGCCCTGCATCCTGCTGTGGTGCCCGTTGCGGCGAATCCGCCGGTCGCGCTCGTCGCGACCGGACTGCCGGGAACCTGGGTCGCCACCGTCGGCGCCGATCCGCCGTTCGCGCTGACCCTGCTGCAACAGGACAGCCAGGTCGCGCTGACCGGCGAGCCGATGCCGATCGACAACCGCGAGGGCTGGGCCTCGTACCGCACGTTCTGGCTGAAGCTGACCGGCACCGAGCTGCGCGACATCCGCTATCGCGGCAAGGGCACGGTGCTGCACGAGCTCGGCTCGCCGCTGACCGTCGACATCGCCTGGGTGCTCTACAACGGCGCCGGCGACACCCAGATCGACAGCGGCAACCTGCATGTCATCGCCGCGCCCGATGGCCGCAGCCTCGACGGCAAGCTGTGGTCGAACCGCGACCAGGCCGATCGCCCGATCGTGCTGCGGCGGCCGCGCTAGCCTCGCGAGTTCCGCTACAGTGATTCGAACTTCGGTGCGGTCGGCCGCGCCAGAAGTCCCACCCTTGTCATGAGCGAAGTCCTCGCGCTGTTGCAAACGGATGTCGTGGGCAGCACCGCGCTGTCCGAGCGGCTCGGCGACGCCGCCACCGCGGCGTTGTGGCGTGCGCACGACCGCGTCGCGCGCGATCTGCTGCGCCTCTGCCGCGGCCGCGAGATCGACAAGAGCGACGGCTTCCTGCTGCTGTTCGCGACCGCGACCGATGCGCTCGAGTACGCGCTCGGCTACCAGCGCGCGCTCGCCACGCTTAGCGTGCCGCTCTTGGCGCGCGCCGGCCTGCACGTCGGCCCGGTGACGACCCGCGCGAACTCGGCCGACGACATCGCGCATGGCGCCAAGCCGCTCGAGGTCGACGGCCTCGCGAAGCCGACCACGGCCCGCGTGATGGCGCTGGCGCAGGGCGGCCAGACCCTGCTGACGGCCGATGCGAAGGCGGCGCTCGGCACGACCGAGTGTCGGCTGCAGAACCATGGCCACTGGCGCCTGAAAGGCCTCGAGGAGCCGATCGAGCTGTTCGAGGCGAGCGCCGAAGGCCACTTCAATGCGCCGCCGCCCGACACCGACAAGGCCTATCGCGTCGTTCGCCGCCAGGACTTGTGGCTGCCGCTCGCCGAAGTGCGCCACAGCCTGCCGGCCGAACGCGATCCGTTCATCGGCCGCGAGGCGGCGTTGCGCGACTTGGCGCGGCGCTTCGACGCCGGCGCGCGGATGGTCTCGCTGCTCGGCATCGGCGGGACCGGCAAGACGCGGCTGGCGCAGCGCTACGGCTGGAGCTGGCTCGGCGACTATCCCGGCGGCGTCTGGTTCTGCGACCTGGCGCAGGCGCGCAGTCTCGACGGCATCGTCAACGCGGTCGCGCACGGCCTCGACGTTCCGCTCGGCCGCGACGACCCGGTCGCCCAGCTCGGCGCCGCGATCGACCGGCGCGGCCCGTGCCTGCTGATCCTCGACAACTTCGAGCAGGTCGCCGCGCTGGCGCCGACAACCGTCGGCGTCTGGCTCGATCGAGCCGCGCAAGCGCGCTTCATCCTGACCACGCGCGAGGTGCTCGGCCTGCCCGGCGAGGAGGCGATGGCGGTCGCGCCGCTCGAGCCGCTCGATGCGGCGACCCTGTTCCGCCAGCGCGCGAGCGCGGCACGCAGCGACTTCAAGCCCACTGCCGACGACGAGCGTGCGATCGATCCGCTGGTGCGTCTGCTCGACGGGCTGCCGCTCGCGATCGAGCTGGCCGCGGCGCGCGTGCGCATCATGCCGCCGCGCACGCTGCTGGCGCGCATGAGAGAACGCTTCGAGCTGCTGACCTCGCGCGGCGGCCGGCTGAGCCGGCAGGCCACGTTGCGCGGCGCGTTCGACTGGTCATGGGACCTGCTGACGACGCCCGAGAAAGCGGCGCTCGCGCAGCTTTCGGTCTTCGAAGGCGGGCTCACGCTCGAATCGACCGAAGCGGTCCTCGACGTCAGCGACCAGGAGGCTGCACCGGCCCCGCTAGAGCTGCTGCAGTCGCTGGTCGACAAGTCGTTCGTCCGCCAGGTCTCGGACCAGCGCTTCGACCTGCTCTGGAGCGTCAAGGAGTACGCGGCCGAGCACCTGCGCATCGCGGGCCGTTACCCGGGCAGCGGAGCCGACGCGGTGCGAACGACCGAGCGGCGGCACAGCGCCCACTTCGCGCAGCTCGGCGAGAAGCGCGCGATCCTCGATGCCTGCGTCGAGCTCGACAACCTGATCGCGGCCTGTCGGCGCGCCGCGGCGACCGGCGACGCCGAGATCGCGACCGGCGCACTAGAGGGCGCCTGGGCCGCGCTGCGCCTGCGCGGGCCATTTCGCGTCGGCATCGAGCTCGCGCAGACCGTCGCGTCGAGCGCAGCGCTGACGCCGCGGACCGCGTCACGCGTCCAGCGCGTCGCCGGAAAGGCGCTGCAGGCCTGCGGCCGCGTCGGCGAGGCGCGCGAGCGCTTCCAGGCCGCGGTCGCGCGCGCCCGCGAAGCCGACGATCGCGAATGCGAGGGACCGGCGCTGCACGGCCTCGGCTGGACGTATGCGCAGGATGGCCAGATCGACGAGGCGCGGGTCCAGCTCGAGGCGGCGCTGCAGGTCGCGCAATCGCTCGGCGAACGCGGTCTGCAGTGCGACGTCCTGAACGAGCTCGGCCACCTGCACGGCTACCTCGGCGGGCACGACGAGGCGCGCCGGCACTACGAATCGGCCCTGTCGATCGCGCAAGCCGCCGGCGACCGGCGCTGGGAAGGCGGCAGCCTTGGCAACCTCGGCCAGCTGCTCGCCAACCAGGGCCGCCTGACGCAGGCGAAGGGCTACTACGAACGCGCGGTGCTGATCGCCCGCGAGCTCGGCGACCGCAATTGGGAAGGCAACGCACTCTGCAACCTCGGCCTGCTGCACCACGCCGAGCAGCAGATGGACGACGCCCGCGACACCCTCGAAGCCGCTCTCGCGATCGCACGCGATCTCGGCCACGCGCGGCTCGAAGGCATCGTGTTGTGCAACCTCGGCATCGTCTGCGCGTCGCTCGGCGACCCGAAGGCAGCGCGAGCGCGCTACGAGGCCGCGCTCGAGGTCGCGCGCAGCCTCGGCGATCGCCGCTCGGAGGGCCAGTTCATCACCTACCTCGGTCTGCTGCACGCGCGCGAGGGCCGGCACGCCGATGCCGCTGCGTGCCTCGACACCGGCGAGGCGCTGCTGCGGGCGCTGAACGACCGCATCAGCCTCGGCATCCTGCTTTGCAGTCGCGCCGAGGCCGAGCACCTGGCCGGCCATGCCAAGGCGGCACAGGCCGCGCTGGGCGAGGCCGAAGCACTGGCCCAGGCGGCCGATGCGGGCCCCGACTCCGAATTCGGGCAGTCGCTCGACGGCACCCGCACCTTGCTCGCGACGACCTGAGTCGCCGGAACCGGACGCCGGCGCGCTCGACTCAGTTCGAGTTGACGATCGTCGGGTCCTTCGTGACCGGCGCGTCGGTGCCGCGCTGGACCGTGATCGCGTACTTGTAGGTGTCGGCCTTGGCACCGCGCGGAAAGCGGCCATGGAAGTTCTTCGGCCGAAAGCCGTGACCCGGCGGGTCGCCCACGTCGCTGTCGGTCGCGTACTTGTCGGTCCACTGGGTCGGATCGCCCTGCTGGATCTGGATCGTCTTCGGCGCGCTGAAGTTGACGTCGTCGTTCAGGATGATCCACACGATGTGGGCGTCGCGCTGGCCGGTCTTCGTGTAGAGCGTGTCGGGGTAGACGTAGATCTGCTCGCGGCCGGCCGAGTCCTTCTCCATCGCCACATAGACGCGGCAGACATTGCGCGCATCGCAGCCGGGGCTCGCCGTCGGCGGGTTGCGCATCACCCCGGGGCCGCCTGGCGACCCGCCACCCGGTGCGGGGAAACCGGCGCATCCGGCCAGCGCAGCCACCACGATCAGTGAACCGACGACTCGCAGCATGTTTCCTCCCGTGATCGAACGCCCATCGCGGGCGCTGCGGACCTTAGCGCCTGTCGGCATCGACTGCAATCGAGCGAGCCGCTTCTTTCGGCGCAACCTCTTCTTCGGTCCGTCTCCGACGGTTCTTCGCCTTCGCAGAGCGGCTCAACGGACTCCGGCCTGCACCGCGATCAGCAGGGTGTAGGCGGACACGCCGATCATCACGGTCGCGATGGCGATCCACTTCTTGACCAGTTCGCTCGTCTTCATGTCCTGCTCCATCGGTCTCTGCGCGGCAAGCCCAAATAGGCCTGCTCACAGACAGAATCTAGTTGCCGACCGGATCGCAGACGAGTGACGAGTGCGCGAAGGCCGAGTGACTTATTCACCTTGACGCGATGCCGATAATCGGCTGATGTCGACGACCTCCTCTGCGGCCGACCAACTGCCCAAGCCGCTGCTCGACGCCCTCGCCGAGCACGGCGGAGTGCGCCAGTTCCCCGCCCACGCGATCCTGATCAACGCCGGCGACAGCACCGATTCGCTCTACATCGTGCTGAGCGGCCGGTTGCGTGCTTACGCGAGCGACGAGAACGGGCGCGAAGTCGTGCTCGCCGAACTCGGGCCCGGCGAATACCTCGGCGAGCTCTCGATCGACGGCGAGAAGCGCTCAGCCTCCGTGCGCACGCTGGAACCGTCGACCTGCTGCGTCGTGCAGGGTGTGGAGCTGCGTCAGTTTCTCGCCGACCACCCCGACTTCGCGATGCACCTGACCGAGAAGCTGATCCGGATGGTGCGCCGTCTGACCGAGCAGGTGAAGAGCCTGGCGCTGCAGGACGTGTATGGGCGCATCGCGCGCATGCTGATGGAGCTCTCCGAGCCGGCCGGCGATGAACGCACGATCCCCGTCAAGCTGACCCAGCAGGACATCGCGGCGCGCGTCGGCTCGTCGCGCGAGATGGTCAACCGCGTGATGAAGGAGCTGACCGCCGGCGGCTACGTCGTGACCCGCGACGGGCGGCTGGTGATCTGCCGCAAGCTCCCAGCCGCCTGGTAGCGCCGCCGGCCGCGCGCCAAACCGGCGTTTCAGATCCAGACGATCGCGTGACGCAAGGTCAGCGGGTCGAGCCGCTGATCGATCTGTTGCTGCAGCGCAGCCCGCTCGATCTCCGATACGCCGGCGATCTCGACCCGGATCAGGGTGCCGTGCTCCGGATGCGCGCCGACCTGGACCGTGAGGGTCTGGTCGCTGATCGGCACGTCGGCCAGCAGCCGTGTCACTGCGCGCTGCGCGGCATCCCAGCGCAGCGCCGGCTTGAAGACCTTGCCGACCGCCGTCAGCGGCACCGCGTCGGTGAAGTAGATGCGCACCGGCACCGCTGCGCGCTCCGGCGTCCGCTCGGCGACGAACGCGAGCAGCTCGCTGTCCTCGATGTTCGTGCCCCGCTTCAGTTGCACGAACGCAACCGGCAGCTCGCCGGCATAGCCGTCCGGCTCACCCACGACCGCCGCGAGCGCGACCGCCGGATGCTGGAAGAAAACCTCCTCGATCGCCATCGGGTCGATGTTGTGCGCGCCGCGGATGATCAGGTCCTTGGCCCGGCCGGTGATCCACAGGTAGCCGTCGGCGTCGAGGCGGCCCAGGTCGCCGGAATTGACCCAGCCCGGCTCGACGAATGCGTTGCGGTTGTGCTCGTCGCTGAGGTAGCCGGAGAACACGCCCGGACCCTGCATCGCGACGACGCCGATCTCGTTGGCCACGCACTCCCGCTGCAAGCGCCCTTCGCCGTCGAGCTGGACGATGCGGACTCGGCTGTACGGCACCGGATGGCCGACCGAACCGAGGCGGACCGGCCGGTCGCCGTAGGCGATCGTGTGCACGCTCGAGGTCTCGGTCATGCCATACACTTCGAGCACCGGCACACGCAGCCGTTCCTCGTAGGCGCGCCCGATCGCGACCGGGATGCCCGAGCCGCCGCCCGAGCAGAGCCGGATGCTCGAGACGTCGGCACTCTCAATCGGCACGTTCAACGCCGCGGCCAGCACCGTCGGCACGCCGCCGAACACCTCGGGCTTGAAACGCTCGACCAGGCGCCAAACGTTGCGCACCGAATTCGGATTGCGCCAGCCCGACGGCGTCAGGATCACGAGCGTGCCGCCCGCCGTCAGCGGCTGCAGAGCCTGGGTCAGCGCGCCACCGACGTGAAACAGCGGCAGGCCGAACAGCAGCGGCGCGCCCGGACTGGTTCGCAGCATCAACCCAACCGCCCAGGCCTGATAAACCTGGTTCGCATGGCTGTGGCGGACCAGCTTCGGCATCCCGGTGGTGCCGCCGGTGTGAAAGTACGCGGCGGTCTCGTCGGCCGCGATCTGCCGCCCGCTGACCAGGCGATCCGCCGGTTGCGCATCAGCCAGCGCGTCGAAGGCGTGGATGCCATTGGCCCGATCGGCCGCGCCGTGGACCACGACGATCGCCTTCAGGTCCGGCAGATGCCCGCGGATGCGTTCGACCTTGCTCCAGATGTCGGTGCCCGGCAGCGGTCCGAGGGCGATCAGCACCTTCGTTTTCGCGGCGCGCAGGATATCGGCGATCTGGCCTGCCTCGAGCAGCGGATTGACCGGGTTCGCGATGCCCGCGGCCTCGGCCCCGAACAGCGCGCAGAAGCTCTGCGGCAACAGCGGCAGCAGCAGGCTGACCACGTCGCCCGGGCCGACGTCGAGGCCGTGCAGCATATTGGCGACCTGCGTCAGGCGGCCGAAGAACTCGCGATGGCTGATGCGCAGCGGGGTCTCGTCCGGATCGGCGTTCGGCAGGAACAGCAGCGCCGCGGCATCCGGGTCGCGCGCCGCGCCGAGGCGCAGCGCCTCGTAGGTGTTGGTCGCGGCGATGCGCTCGGCGTACGGCGTCGCCTCGAACGCACGGACTGCAGCATCGTTGCCCAGCGCCGGCCATTCGGTGCCGATCGTGCGGTCGAGCGGGTGCAGGCCTCTCATTGCGTCGCCTCCTGCCGTTCGCCGCGGGCGGCGCCCGGCGTGCGAAGGATGGGACAGTGTGCGCCGCGCGATCCAGCGGGGCATCGGAAGACACCCGAATCGCGCGGCGTCGCAGCGGGTCGGCGCACCGCGGCTTGGTCGAGAATGGTGAGCGTCGTGCTGACACGAGGCGCCGCGGCATTCTTGTCCGGGTGAACCGTCGTCCGCACATGCGCCTCGTCATCGCGCGCTCAGTCCAAGGCGCGGCACGCCGGCTCGACCTGGAATAAGCCGGCACGGTGGGCCGTCTATCGAAGGAGTTTCGGTTGGATAGGGAAAGTGATGGCCTGTTGCGTTGCGTTCGCTGCGAGTCGCCGCCTGGGGCTGCGGTCGTGAACGGATCGCAACCCCGGCAGCGCGGCTGATCCGCCGATGCGTGCACCGCACGAAGCGGAGATCGTCGCGTGCATCCCGAGCCTGCGTCGCTACGCGCGCGGCTTGACGACCAATCGCGAACGCGCCGATGACCTGGTGCAGGACACCCTCGAGCGCGCGTGGGGCAAGTTCTCGATGTGGCAGAAGCGCGGCGCCGTGCGCGCGTGGATGTTCGGGATCATGCACAACCTGTTCGTCGATCGGCTGCGCGCACAGCGCAGCACCCCTGAAGACAGCGCTGGTGACGATCTGCCGGAAGCCCCGCAGCGCGCGACCCAGTCGGACCGGCTCGAGATCATCGACCTCGATCGCGCGCTTCAGCGCCTGCCGACCGAGCAGCGCGAGGTGCTGTTGCTGGTGGCCGTCGAGGAGCTGAGTTACCGCGAGGTGGCGACGGTGGTCGGCGTGCCGATCGGAACCGTGATGTCGAGACTGTCGCGAGCCCGCGATCGATTGCGCGCCGAACTCGAAGGCAGCGCCCTGCCGTCCCGCATGCAGCGGGTGAAGTGAACACGATGGAACCTGTCAAGACACCGTCCGGACCCGGCTCGCCGATCACCGAGGCGGACCTGCACGCCTACGTCGACCAGCAGCTCACGCCGATTCGACATGCCGAGGTCGAGCAGTACCTCGCGGCGCGGCCCGACGAGAGCCAGCGCGTCCAGGACTGGCGGCGCCAGAACGAGGTGCTGCGCGCCTGGCTGAACCCGGTCCTCGACGAGCCTCTGCCGTTGCGCCTGCCGCTGCATCTGGCGGCGACGGCGTGGCCTTGGCGGGCGCTCGCCGCCGGCCTCGCGATCGCGATCATCAGCGCAAGTGGCGCGTGGTTCGCGCGCGGTGCATTCGAGGCGCGCACGCTGGCCGGCGTCGGCGCTCCCATGCGCACCGGCGTCGAGCTGACCGGCTTTGCACGCCGCGCCGCGGTCGCGCACCTCGTCTACACGCCGGATGGGCGACGGCCGGTCGAGGTCGGCGCCGACCAGGAGCAGCAGCTCGTGACGTGGCTGTCGCGGCGGATCGGGACGCCGGTCAAGGCGCCGGCGCTCGGCGGCATCGGCTATGGATTGATCGGTGGCCGTCTGCTGCCGGGCGACAGCGGCCCGGTCGCCCAGTTCATGTACCAAGACAGCGGCGGCCTCAGGCTGACCTTGTACGTGACCCGCGAGGCGCCGAAGGTCGGCGGGCAGGCGCAGACCGCGTTCCAGTTCGGCCACGTCGGGCCGGTCAATGTCTTCTACTGGGTCGACCGCAACTTCGGCTATGCGATCTCGAGCAACGCAGAGCGATCCGAGCTGATGCGGGTCGCTCAGGAGGTCTACCGTCAGCTCCCGCTGCCGGACGCGCCGCGCTGAGGTGCGCTAGGCTGGGTCGGCAGCGAACTACCTTCGATCAGCGCCGACTCGGCGCCTTCGGCTTCCCATCGCAGATCCGTCACGGTCGCGTTGCCGTGCTCGAGATGGACGTGAAAGCCGAGCTTGCGGGCGAGCGCGATCATCCCGGCGTTCTCGGTCAAGGTGATGCCGCCGACCACGCGAATGCCGGCGTCGACGGCCGCCTTCATCAGGCTGCGCATCAGTTTCTCGCCGAGGCCTTGGCCCTGCCAGCGATCGGCGACGACGATCGCGAAGTCGCAGCTGCCGGGCTCGTGCTCGTCGTCGCGCACGTAGCGTGCAACACCCAATTCCTGCGTGACGCCGTCGATGCGCGCGACCGCGACCAGCGCCATCTCGCGCCGGTAATCGATGTCGGTCAGCCGCTTCAGCTCGCCGGGCAGAAGTTTCCTGCCCGAGAGCAGCCGCTGGTAGCGCGTGTGCGGCGACAGGCCGACGACGAACGCGCGCTCCAGCAGCAGGTCGGCCGCGCGAATCGGCCGGATCGTGACCGGCGTGCCGTCAGGCAGATGCCAGTCTTCGATCAGATGAGCCGGATATGGCGGCCTCGCCGCCGGGTCGCCGAGCAATGCGATCGGGTAGCTCATCGAAGCCTCCGACGACTCGATTCAAAACGGCGTGGCGCTCAGGCCCACGCCGGCCCGACGTGGAGCCGCTCGGCCGCGACGCGCAGCCGGCTGAACCAGCCGCTCGCGCTCGGCGAGCGCCGCCGCGGCGCCGGATCGGCGATCGTGATCAGCGCCGGCTCGATGGCCTGCACGATCGTCGGCGTCGAGCGCTCGAGCACCACCGACTGGCCCGGCGCCAGCACGATGTCGCGCAGGTCGCCGTCCTGGGTGATCCACACCGTGCCGCTCTGGCTGGCGACGCGCACGCCGGCCGCGTTCGGAAGGTTCAGTGTCTGGTCCTTCGCGAGAAGGACGCCGGAGGACGAGAATTCGATCTTCATGATCTGCTCCTTCCATGCTGTACGCGCATCCCAATTCAACCGTTGAATCCGTCACGCGCAGCTGGTGAAACGAAGTATGGTGGGGCAGTCGGTCCCATTCAAACGATGAATTCGAATCGTTAGCATGCACGCCGCGCATGCAAAAGGCGCCGGGCGGCGCCTCCGATAATCCGCCCCACATGTACGCGCAATTCTTCGGGCTGAACCAGGAGCCCTTCTCGATCGCGCCGGATCCGCGCTATCTCTTCATGAGCCGGCGCCACCGCGAGGCGTTGGCGCACCTGCTCTACGGGCTCAACGGCGGCGGCGGTTTCGTGCTGCTGAGCGGCGAGATCGGCGCCGGCAAGACGACCGTGTGCCGGTGCTTCCTGGAGCAGATCCCGAAGAACTGCAACGTCGCCTACATCTTCAATCCGAAGCTCACGGTCCTCGAGCTGCTGAAGTCGATCTGCGACGAGTTCGGCATCGCGGTCGCACCGCAGGGCGCCGGACCGGCGACCGTCAAGGATTACACCGATCCGCTCAACGAGTTCCTGCTGAAGACGCACGCGGCCGGGCAGAACAATGTGCTGATCATCGACGAGGCGCAGATGCTGTCGGCCGATGTGCTGGAACAGCTGCGCCTGCTGACCAACCTCGAGACGACCGAGCGCAAGCTCCTGCAGATCATCCTGATCGGCCAGCCGGAGCTGCGCACGATGCTCGCGCGGCCTGAGCTCGAGCAGCTCGCGCAACGGGTGATCGCGCGCTTCCACCTGAAGGCGCTGTCGGCCGTCGAGACCCAGCAGTACATCCAGCATCGGCTCTCGGTCTCGGGAATGACGCGCAGCATGCCGTTCGACCGCGACTCGGTCGAGCGCATCCACCAGCTCTCGCGCGGCATTCCGCGGCGGATCAATCTCCTCTGCGATCGCGCGATGCTCGGCGCCTATGCGCGCGGCACCCATCGCATCGGCCGCGAGATCATCGCGAAGGCCGCGGACGAGGTGTTCGGCCGCACCGAGCCGCCGATCCGGCGCAAGCGCGCGAAGCCCCGCTACACCGGCTGGCTCGCCCTCGGGCTCGCGCTGCTCGCGGCCGCCGCGCTGTACGTCGGCTACGTGCTGATCTTCGATCGCGGCGGCCGGCCGTCGACGGCCGCGATCGCGGCGTCGACACCCGCCTCGGCAGTGTCGACCGCAGCGGAAGCGACTCCGGTGCGTGCCGCTTCGAGCGCATCGAACGTGACGGCCGCGCTCAGCATCCCTGCCTCCGCACCAGCTTCCGCCGCGGCTCCAAAAACGCCAGCTGCCGCCACGAAGGCGCCGGCTTCGATTCCGCCGGCCGCTTCGGCGGCGCGCCCGCCCGCGTCCTCGCCGAGCCGGCCCTAACCGAAAGCACCCATGTCGTACATCCTCGATGCACTGCGGCGGGCCGACGCGGAGCGTGAGCGCGGCGCAGTGCCGAGCCTGCACGCCAAACAGTACGCGTCGCTGCCGAGCGACGAAGAACCGCGCCGCGGCCCGAAGCCGCTGGTCTGGGTCGTCATCGGCCTGAGTGCGGCACTGGTCGCTGCACTCGCCTGGAACTTCCTCGGCCGCCAGGCGCCGCCGGTCGTCACGGCCCGCGCCCCCGAATCCGCGCCGGCGGCCGCCCTGCCACCGCCTCCGCCAGCCGCACCGGTCGCGACGCCGCCACCGGCCGCCGCAGTGCCGGCCTCGGCTGCCGCGGTCGCTGCCGCGCCGGCCGAGGCGCCTAAGGCGGTGAAGAAGCCGGTGCGGAAACCCCCGCCTTCAGACACGACGGCGGGCGCGCGGCCCGACGGCTCGCGTACACCGTCGGCCGGAACGGGCGGGACGCTGTCACACAGCGAGATGGCTTCGCTGGCGCGTGGCAGTGACGCGCAGCCGCGTGGCAATGAAGCGCTGCCTCGCGGCAACGACGCATTGCCCCGCGCCAAAGACAGCGCCGGCCCCGCGCGCAATGTCGATCCGGCGGCCGCCCCGCGCCCGACCGAAGGTGGTGGCGATGCGCGCATCTACGCGCTGCGCGACCTGCCGGAAGAAATCCGTCGGACCTTGCCGAACGTCGCGATCAGCGGCTCGACCTATTCGAACGACCGGGCCAGCCGAATGCTGATGATCAACGGCCAGATCTTCCACGAGGGCGAAGTCGTCTCGAACGGCCTGGTGCTGCAGCAGATCAAGGCGCGCGGCGCCGTGTTCTCGTTCAAGGGCTTCCGCTATGAGACCGGCTTCTAGCGCGAGACGCCGACGCTAGACGCCGAGCCGACGCGTCTCCAGATAAGCTTGGCGGAAGATCTCGAACGGCATCGAATCGTTGTCCTCGATCCGCTTCTGTTCGTCGATCGATTGGCGCGCCAGCGCGGCCAGTCTGGAATGCGCATCGGCCGCGAACGGCATCCGCATGAAGTTGCGGCGGATCTGCTCGGACTGGGCCCGGCCGAACGCGATGAACGAGCCGTCGAAGTCGCGCGCCATCGTGTCGAGCACACGCGCCGACGGCAGCGTCTCGGGCTGGCGCAGTCCGTCCTTGGCGGCGCGGAGCGCCTGCCCGTACGCATCGCCGCCGAGTGCGGCATCGAGCGCGGCTGCGATCCGCGTGCAGGCCTCGACGACGTCGCCACCCCAGTCGACGAGCAGCGGCTCGGCGCTGCCGCGTTCGAGCCGCAGACCCGGCTCGCGCCCGCGCGCCGCGGTGCGGTGCTGGTTGCGGGCGAGCGCGCTGATCTCTTCCGGCGTGTCAGGCGGGCTGTCGGCGAGCAGGCAGTGCAGCAGGAAGACGTCGAGGAAGCGGGCGATGCCCGCATCGATGCCCACCGGCAGGAACGGGTTCAGGTCCATGCAGCGGACCTCGACGTATTCGACGCCGCGCTCGCGCAGCGCATGGAGCGGACGCTCGCCGGAGAAGATCACGCGCTTCGGGCGGATCGTCCCGTAGAACTCGTTCTCGATCTGCAGCAGGGTGGTGCCGAGCTGGTTGTAGTCGCCGCCCGGGTTGCGGATGCCGACCTTCTCGTAGGCCGGGTAGGGCCGGGTCAGCGCGTCCTGCAGCGACGCGCCGTAGCCCTCGAGGCTGTTGTAGCTGACCGCGAGCGAAGACTGCGCATCGCTCTGGTAACCCAGGCGCCCCATTCGCAGCGACGTGCCGTGCGGCATGTAGAGGGTGTGCTCGTTGAGCGCCTGCAGCTCGTGGGAGCGGCCGGCGACGAACGTCGAGCAGACCGCCGGCGAGGCACCGAACAGGTACAGCAGCAGGAACGAATCGCGGCGGAAGTTGCGGATCAGTCCGAAGTATTCTTCGTTCGTGATGCCCGGCATCGACCAGTTGTAGTGGATGCCCGAGATCGTCTGCATGCGGCGCCCGTAGCGGTGGCCGAGGCCCATCCGGTAGACGCTCTTCGCGCGGCCGACATTCGAGCTGCCGTAGCAGCCGATCGGAATGGTCTCGTCGGGCGGCAGGCCGCACGGCATGCTCGCGACCCACAGCATCTCTTCGCCGATCGCCCGGTACACGAACTGGTGGACCTCGCTGAGCTCGCGCAGGCAGGCCTCGACGTCGGCGTGCGCGCCGGTGACGATCTCGATCTGCGATTCGCTGAAGTCGGTAGTGATGTTCGGGTTGGCCAGCGCGGAGCCGAGCGCCTCGGGGTGCGGCGTCAGGGCCAGCGTGCCGCTGGGCAGCACGCGCAGGCTTTCCTTCTCGATGCCGCGGCGCATCCCCTTCAGACGCTCCGCCGGCAGCGCCCGCAGACGCTCTTGCAAACTGGTCAAGCCGGCTCTCCCGGAAATTCGTGGGTGGACGGTAGCAGAGGCCGGTGACTCGTGCTGAAAGGATCCCGACCGCGGATGAGGGGTCACGCCGCGATGCCCGCAGGACCTTCGCGCGCTCTTGCACTACCCTTGCTGGCTCCCCAGCAGGCCCCCGAAAAGCTCGCGATGACAAGCCCACCCGATGACTCTTCCTTCGACGGCGGTTGCACCTGCCGGGCGGTGCGCTACCGGATGCATACCGAGCCGCTGATCGTCCACTGCTGCCACTGCCGCTGGTGCCAGCGTGAGACCGGCGCCTCGTTCGCGCTGAACGCACTGATCGAGGCCGACCGTGTCGAGTTGCTGAGCGGAGCGCCCGAAGTCGTCGACACCCCGTCCGAGAGCGGCGTCGGCCAGCGCATCAGCCGATGCCTGCGCTGCCGCATCGCGCTCTGGAGCAACTACGGTGGCGCCGGCGACAAGGTCCGCTTCGTGCGGGTCGGCACGCTCGACGAGGCGGACCGGCTGCCGCCGGACATCCAAATCTACACCGCGTCGAAGCAGCCGTGGGTGCTGCTCGATCCGCGCGTGCCGGCGGTCGCCGCGTACTACGACGCCGAGCAGCACTGGCGGCCATCGAGCCTCGAACGCCGGCGCGTGCTGCGCGGTCGATGACCGTACCCACGTCCGCGCCATCGCGGTTCCGCACGGGCCCGTGCGCGGCCTGCAGCGCTGCCGATACCATCGCTCGGCACGCTGCGTGCCCCACCCGAGAAAACGAACCTCGATGACACCGGACTCGCCACCACCCTCGCCTGCTCTCGAAGAAAAAGCATTCCTCGTGCTGCTGGTGGTCGTGACGCTGGCGCTCGGCTGGATCCTGGTGCCGTTCTACGGCGCGGTCTTCTGGGGCGTCGTGCTCGCGATCGTGTTCGCGCCGCTGTACCGCAAGCTGCTCGCGCGTTTTCACCAGAGTCCGAATCTCGCAGCGATCGCGACGCTGACGATCATCCTGCTGATCGTGATCCTGCCGCTCGGCCTTGTGACGGCCGCGCTGCTGCGCGAGGTCGCCGGCTTCTATGGTCGCGTCCAGTCCGGCGAGCTCAGCTTCGCGCGCTTCTTCGAGCAGATTGTCAGCGCGCTGCCCGACTGGGTCGGCCGCGTCCTGAATCGGTTCGACCTCAGTGACCTGCGCGCGCTGCAGCAGAAGATCGCCGGCGGCGCAACCGCCGGCAGCCAGGCGATCGCCAAGCAGGTGCTCGACATCGGCCAGAACACGCTCGACTTCGTCATCAGCTTCTTCATCACGCTGTACGTGGCGTTCTTCCTGCTGCGTGACGGCGCCTCGCTGGCGCGCAAGATCTGGACCGCGATTCCGCTCGACCCGGACTCCAAGCGCGACCTGTTCCGCAAGTTCGCGACCGTGATCCGCGCCACCGTGAAGGGCAACATCCTCGTCGCCGCCGCGCAGGGCGCGCTCGGCGGCCTGGCGTTCTGGTATCTCGACGTGCACGGCGCGGTGCTGTGGGGCGTGCTGATGGCCTTCCTGTCGCTGCTCCCGGCGATCGGCGCGGCCCTCATCTGGCTGCCGGTCGCGATCTACCTGCTGCTGACGGGCGCGGTCGCGAAAGGCATCGGCCTGCTGATCTTCGGCACCGTCGTCATCGGCCTGGTCGACAATCTGCTGCGGCCGATCCTGGTCGGCAAGGACATCAAGATGCCCGACTACATGGTGCTGATCTCGACGCTCGGCGGGATGGCGATCTTTGGCCTGAACGGCTTCGTGATCGGCCCGGTGATCGCGGCGATGTTCATGTCGGCATGGGACATCTTCGTGACGGCGCGCAAGGCCGAGGAAGTCTGAGCCGCCATGGGCAACGGAACCCAAGGCCGGAAGTCATCTCCAACCCGCATGGACCGGACGGCCCGAGGGTTTGCGCTGGCGCTCGCCGCTATGGCCGGCACGACCGCGGTCGTCGCCCAGGAAGCTCCGGCGCGGACCTCTCAGATCTACCAGCATCGCACCACCGATGGCCGCATCGTGCTGAGCGATCGCCCGGTGGCGGGCGCGCAGCTGCAGCGCACCTGGGCGATCGCGAACGAGGACGCGGTCGCCGCGCGCGAGCGCAGCGAGAAAAGCCGCCTCGAGGCCCAGGCCGTCACCGAACGCATCCAGCGCCAGCTCGACGGCGATCGGCAACGTGCCGAAGCCGAGGAGACCGCGCGGCTGCGGGGCGCGCTGGCCGAGGCGCGCCGCGACGCTGACCTCGCGCGCCAGGCCGCGCGCGAGACGGCGGTCTACGCACCCGGTTGGTGGGGCTGGCGCGGCGGGCACGTCCGGCCGCTCCCGTCGTCGCGCCCCGGGCCGGTACGCCCGTCGCCGGGGACGCGTTGGCCGCCCGTCGGCGGCTGAACTTTTTCACTCCGCCGCGCGGTCGTCGCGCCCGTGCGAAGATTTCTGTCCCGTTGCGGAGCCGACCATGATCCAGGGAATGAACCACTTCACCGTACTGACCGACGACCTCGACGGCACGCTGCGCTTCTACGTCGACGGCCTCGGCCTGCGCCCGGGTCCGCGGCCCGACCTCGGCTTCCCCGGCGCTTGGCTGTATGCCGGCGACGTCGCGGTGCTGCACGTCATTGCCGGCCGGGCGCTGCCGGCGTCGCGCGCCGGCGTGCTCGATCACATGGCGTTCACCGCGCACGACCTGAAGACGGTGAAGACGAAGCTCGACGCGATGGGGGTCGCCTACGACCTGCGCCGGCAGCGCGAATCGAGGACGTGGCAGCTGTTCTGCCACGACCCGAGCGGCGCGAAGGTCGAGCTCGACTTCGACCCGGCCGAAACCGACTGACCTCGCGAGGCGGTCAGGCGCCCGCCAAGCGGGTCAGCTCGGCACGCTCGAGGCCCACCTTCGCACCGGCCGCGACGATCTCGTTCCAGGTCACCGTATCGATCGGAATGCCGCCGGCGAGGCGCTCCGCCTTGCGCAGGCGTTCGGGCTCGCCGGCCACCTTGACATGGTCGACGCCGGCACCCGGGGGCGAGGCCGCATACCAGGCGACGAACGACTCGACCTCGGCGGCCAGGTGCTCGGCGCCGCCGAGCTTGAGCGGATCGATCAGGATCGACAGCATGCTGTTGAGCACCCGACGCCGCCCGTCGGTGACCGGCCGCGCCGTATCGCCACCGGCCAGCGCGCCGCCGAGCAGCTCGCAGATCAGCGCGAGGCCCGACCCCTTGTGCTCGCCGAAGGTCAGCAGCGCACCGTACGGCTCGATCACCGTGAAGCGCGGGTCGGTCGTCGGGTTGCCGTGGTTGTCGATGATCGTGTCGGGCGCGATCGCCACGCCCTTGTTGTGGGCGACGCGGGTCTTGCCCTGCGCGATCTTGCTGGTCGCGAAGTCGAGCACGATCGGGTCGGTGCCGGCGCGCGGCACGCCGACGCAGAACGGGTTGGTGCCGAAGCGCGCATCGCGGCCGCCGAACGGCGCGACGATGGGCCGCGACAGCACGTTGACGAAGTGGATCGAGACCAGGCCCTGGGCGGTGACCTGCTCGGCCCAATGGCCGATCCGCCCGAGGTGATGCGAGTGCGCGAGGCCGACGACGCAGACGCCATGGCGGCGCGCGCGTTCGATGCCGAGCTCCATCGCTTCGTAACCGATGACCTGGCCATAGCCCTCGACGCCGTCGAGGCTCAAGGTCGCGCCGCCGTCGAGACGGATCTCGACGTGCGCCTCGACCTTCAGCCCGCCTTCCTTCAGCGCGTCGATGTAGCGCGGCACCATGCCGACCCCGTGCGAGTCGTGGCCGCGCAGATTGGCCTCGACCAGGTTGGTGGCGACCATCGTGGCCTCGCGATCGGACGAGCCGCCGGCCTTCACGATGGCGTGGACCGCGGCAGTCAGCTTGCCGGCGTCGAACAAGTGGGATTCGGTCATGGGCTGGGCAGCAGTGATGGGCGCGCCATTATCGGATCGCAACGCCACGCTCGGCACTTGTGATGAAGGCGCCGTCGCAGGCCCTGCGTACACTCTCCACCGCAATCCCATTCGCACTCCGGCGCTGTCCGAGGAGAAGGTCGCGCAATGGCCGAAACGATCGAGCAAATCACGTCCACTGAGGCGCGAGCTCGCTGCCCTCAACAGCCTTGAACCACCCGCCGTCCAGCAGCTGAAGCAGGTCTCGGTGCTGTTCATCGACGTCGTCGGCTCGACGGCGATCGGCCAGACACTCGGCCCGGAAGAGATCCATGCGGTGGTGGACACGGCCCTCGAGCGCTTCACGTCGATCGTGCAGGCGCACCACGGCCGCGTGCTGCAGTACACCGGCGACGGCATGCTCGCGGCGTTCGGGTCGGAGGAAGCGAACGAGGACGACGTCGAGAGCGCGATCAACGCCGCCCTCTGCATCATCGGCGACGCCGAAGGCCTCGCGGTGCCGATGCGGGAGCGTCACGGCATCCCCGAGTTCAACGTCCGCGCGGGCGTCCACACCGGGACGGTGCTGCTCGGCGGCGGCGTCGATGCCGAGGGCAGCATCCGCGGCGCCACGGTGAACGTCGCGGCGCGGATGGAGCAAAGCGCGCCGGCCGGGCGACTGCGCATCAGCCACGACAGCTACCGGCACGTGCGCGGCCTGTTCGACGTGACCGAGCAGGCGCCGATCAGCGTGAAGGGCGTCGAGGTGCCGCTGCGGACCTACCTCGTCGACCGCGTCAAGCCGCGTGCGTTTCGCGTGCCGACCCGCGGCATCGAGGGCATGCAGACCCGCATGGTCGGCCGCGCGGCCGAGCTCGAGGTTCTGTGTGCATCGTTCGACGAGGCGGTTTTCCATCGCCGCGCCCAGTCGTCCACGTGGTCGGCGAAGCGGGTCTCGGCAAGAGCCGGCTGCTCGCCGAATTCCAGGATGCGCTGAACCTGCGCATCTGCTGGCAGGTGCTCGGCCGCGCCCATCCGCGCAGCGCGATCCACCCGTACGGATTGCTGCGCGACATGCTGGCGCGCCAGTTCCAGATTGCCGAGGCCGACCCGGCCGAGATCGCGCACCGCAAGCTCCTCGAGGGATTGGCGCCGCTGTTCGCCGCGGAAGGCGAGCCGCCGATCCATCTGCTCGGCCAGCTGATCGGCCTCGACTTCTCGGCCAGCCCGCACGTCCAGGAAGTCCTCGGCGACGAAGCGCAGTTCAAGGCGCGCGCCTTCGAGGCCGGCGCGCTCTGCCTGCGCCGCCTCGGCGAGAGCCGACCGGTCGTCGTGGTCCTCGACGATCTGCACTGGTCCGATCCAGGCACGCTCGACTTCATGCGCCATCTCCTGACGAGCAACGGCGACACGCCGCTGCTCAGCGTGCTGATGTCGCGTCCGACCACCACCGACGCGCCGTCCGAGTGGACGATCCGCGACGTGCGCCACGCGCTGCTGGAGCTGAAGCCGCTCGACAAGGCGTTCGGCCAGGAGCTCGCCGAGAGCCTGCTGCAGCGCCTGCCCGAGGTCCCCGCGGCGCTGCGCTCGCTGCTGATCGCCGGCGCCGAAGGCAACCCGTTCTACATGGAAGAGCTGGTCAAGATGCTGATCTACGACGGCGTCATCGTCGTCGAGGCCGACGAGTGGCGCGTGCTGCCGGACAAGCTGCTCGAAGCGCACGTCCCGCCGACGCTGACCGGCGTGCTGCAGGCCCGCATCGATGCGCTGGCGCCGCGCGAGCGCCGCGCGCTGCAGCAGGCCGCGGTCGTCGGCCACGTGTTCTGGGATCGTGCGCTGGCGGCGATCGATGCCTCGGCGCCGGAGGTCCTGCCGGTGCTGCGCAAGCGCCTGGTCGTGCGGCGCGATGCGCCGGCCTTCGACGACACCAGCGAGTACGCGTTCCAGCACAACCTGCTGCACCAGGTCGTCTACGACGGCGTGCTGAAGGCGCCGAAGCGCGCCGCCCATGCGAGAGCGCGGGCTCACTGGAGCGCGCGCGCCACGGTCGATTCGCCGCGAGGCGTCAACCCGGCGTCGTGCCGCGCGCTCGTCGAGGCGCAATACCACCGCTGCAAGGCCGATGCGGCCGACTACGTCGGATGGTTCGAGGCCCAGTTCGGTAACTACCTGAACGCCTGGTACGGCCAGCCGCTGCGACCGCTCGCCGAGCAGTTGATTGGCGTCTGCGAGCAGCAGTTCGGTGCCGACCATCCCAGACCGCGAAGGCGCTGACCAATCTGGCGCGGGTGATCCGCGGCGACGGATCGAACGGCATCCTCAATCTCGAGAACGGCGCGGTCATTAACCTGAACAACACGATCGCGAACTCCAGCGTGATCCTGGGCGGCACTGCTTCGCTCGAAGGCGGGACCGGAACACTCAACATGTCCGGGGCATCGCAGATCAACTTCAACGGGACCGCGGCCAGCGCGAACGTGCAGATCGGCGGACCAGCGGCATCGGCTTGATGACGATGACGGGCAACAGCACCGTCAATGTCGGCGCGACCGGCACCATCATCGTCGGCAACAACTCCGAGAGCACCGGCATCCTGTCGGTCGGCGGTGGCTCGAAGATGACCGCCAACACGATCGGCATCGGTGGCAACAACGACGGCGCCGCCGGTGGCCTCGGCACCGCCAGCGTCAGCGGCGTCGGCAGCGAACTGCGCACAATCGGTGATTCCGGCTTCATGTCGGTCGGGCGCAGCGGCACGGGGTCGCTTGCGGTATCGAATCAAGGCACCTTGTCGGCGACGAATTTGACCGTCGGTCGTTCCGCCGGCGGGGTTGGATCGCTGACCATCGACAACGGCAACATCACACTCTCTGGCCAGCAAGCGAGCGGCAACGGCGCAGCGTTCGTCATCGGCAATCGAGGTGGCACCGGCCTGGCAACCATCACGAACAACAGCCAGGTCACGATCTCGAACCTCGGCAGCGGCGGCGCCAGCCTCAACGTCGGCGGCACGCCGACCAATCCGTTCGGCACCGGCACGCTGACCGTCAGCAACTCCCAAGTCACCCTGAACGCAGCACCTGGACAGGCCACGGTCCGCATCGGCCATGACGGTACCGGCACCGCGACCTTCAACGCCAGTACGCTGAATGTCGGCGACGGCTCACTGATCATCGCCGGCCAGCCCGGCTCGAGCGGCACGCTGACCTTGAACGCCGGCACTGTCATGAACACCGGCTACGTCGGCGTCGGCGCGACGCAGGCCGGGCCCGGCGGCACGGGCTCGCTGATCATGAACAACAGCACCGTCAACACGACGACGTTCGAGATCGGTGCGCTCGGCATGCTGAGCGGCAACGGCGCGGTGATCAACGCGACCGGCGACGTGATCGTCGGCGGCATCATCAGCCCGGGCAATTCGCCGGGCCGGATCAACATCAACTGCAACCTGATCACCTTGCCCGGCAGCCGCCTGATCCTCGACATCCAGAGCTTCGGTGACGGCTACGACATCGACCACCTGATCATCGGCAACGATTCGACGTTCAGCCTGTCGAGCCTGCAGATCGTCTTCAACTTCCTCGGCAACACCGATCCGACCGCATTCGCGGCGTCCGGCGGCTTCGACTTGGACAACTTCATCCAGTCGCTCAACCCGCTGACCGGCGCGGTGACGGGCCTGTCGACGGTGTTCGGTCCCGAGCAGAGCTGGGGCAACGTGATCGACGCGAGCCGGATCATGGTGCAGTCGAGCGACTTCAACGTCACCCAGCTTGCGCTGCAGGCCGACGGGTCGTTCAACGTGGTGGCGGCCCCGGTTCCGGAGCTGTCGACCTGGCTGATGATGGCGCTCGGCCTGCTCTCGGTCACCGCCGTGGCCCGCCGTGGACGCTCGCAGCAGGGCCTGCGCTGCATGGTTCACGCCGCCTGTGCGGGCGGTGCGCCGCGCGGCGGCTCCGCCGCAATCGGCCAAGGCCACGAAGCGGATGTCGACATGCTGCTGAGATGGCAGTTCGTCGTGTTGACGCTGCTCGGCGCGGTTGCGCTCGCGCTGATGCTCGCCAACGCCGGTCTCTTCACGCTGAACCGCGACGCCCAGACTGCCCTCGGGCAGCGTCAGCAGTACGTGCAGCAGACCATCGCGCTCGAGTCGCTGTACCGCGACATCGTCAAGGCGCTCGCCGAGCTGGCGGTGAAAGGCAACGACCCGCAGCTGATCGCGATCCTCAGGGCGCAGGGGCTCAGCGTCACGATCGACGGTCCGGCCGGTGCGGCACCCGCCTCGGCCACTGCCGCTCCGTCGACCACCGCCGCGGCGCCAGCACGCAAGCCGGAGAAGGCGAAGTGACTGGGCGCCCGCGTTCCGACGCCGAGACGTTCTGATGCGATCCATGCTGACGGACGAAGAGGACAACGGCACACCGCGACACGGCGCCTTCGTGCCGCTGCTGCTGCTGGCGCTCGCCGTGGTCGGCTGGCTCGCCTTCCAGACGATGCAGTTGCTGCGCGAGCGCGAGCAACTGACGCATCGAATCGAGCCTGCAGCCTCAGGAGCAGAACGCGGCCAAGCTGCGCGGGTCGCTCGACGCCGTCGCCACCGCGACCGCGAAGCTGGCGGCCGCCGGCAATGCGAACGCCCGCGTGATCGTCGACGAGCTGCGGCGCCGGGGCGTGACGATCAATCCGAACGAAGGCGGCAAACCGCCCTGAGCGCGGTCAGATGATCAGCATCGCCCGGAAGTCGTTGACGTTGGTGTAGGTCGACCCGGTCACGACGAGGTCGCCGACCTTGTCGAAAAACAGGTAGGCATCGTTGCGGTCGAGGAACTCGCGCGCCTTCGCGCCCGCCGCCTCACCACGCGCCAGCGTGTCGGGCGTGACGATCGCGCCGGCGTTCTCCTCGACACCGTCGATGCCGTCGGTGTCGGCGGCGAGAACCCAGACGCCGGGCTCGCCTTGCAGAGCGATCGCGCAGCCGAGCAGGAATTCGGTCGCGCGTCCGCCGCGTCCCGACTTGTTCTTGACGGTGACCGTGGTCTCGCCGCCCGACAGCACGACGCACGGCTTCGCGAACGGCTCGCCGTGGTGCGCGATGTGGCGCGCCAGCGCCGCGTGCACCGAGCCGACCTCGCGCGATTCGCCTTCCATCTCGTCGCTGAGCACGTGTACCGCCAATCCGGCTTTGCGGGCGACGGCCGCGGCGGCGTGCAGCGACTGCAGCGGCGTCGCAATCAAGTGAACGGAGTTTCCCTCGAACGCCGGATCACCCGGCTTCGGCGATTCGAACGCGCCGCTTTCGAGGCCGGCCCACGCCGCGGCCGGAATCTCGATACCGTGGCGCGCCAGGATCGCCAGCGTGTCGGCACAGGTCGTCGGGTCGGGCACCGTCGGACCGCTGCCGATCGTCTCGGGCGCATCGCCGGGCACGTCGCTGATCAGCAGCGTGACGATGCGCGCCGGCGCGCACATCGAAGCGAGGCGTCCGCCCTTGATCGCCGACAGGTGCTTGCGCACCGTGTTCATCTCGCCGATCGCCGCACCGGAACGCAGCAGCGCCTTGTTGACCGCCTGCTTCTCCTCGAGCGAAATGCCTTCGGCCGGCAGCACGAGCAGCGACGACGCGCCGCCCGACATCAGGCACAGCACGAGGTCCTCGGCAGTCAGCCCGCGCGCCATCTGCGCGATGCGCGCGGCCGCTTCGCGGCCGGCCGCGTCGGGCACCGGGTGCGCCGCCTCGACGACCTCGATGCGCACCTTGCCGTCGCGTTGCAGCTGCTGGAACGCCGGCGGGACGGCGTCGTAGCGCGTGACGACGAGACCCGACATCGGCGCATCGGCCGGCCACAACGCCTCGACCGCCGCGGCCATCGCGCCGCCGGCCTTGCCGGCACCGAGCACGACAGTGCGGCCTTTGGGTGGCGGGGGAAGAAACGCGGCGATGGTCGGCCCGGGAACCGCCTTTGCAATCGCGGTGTCGAGCAGTGCCCGCAGGAATCCGCGCGGGTCGACGGTGGGTGACGGAACGTTGATGGGCATGGAAAGCTCGGGCTGAGGCACTGCGCCGTTCAGAACACATCGGTCGGCGGTCGGCATCGACACCCGCCGATCTACCGTCGGCCGGCGGGGGCGCTCAGGCCGCGCCGTCTTTCGCGACCGGGTGATTCGCCATCAGCTCCAGCGCCCGCACCGTCGCCGAATGGTCGAGATCCTGCATGCCGTTCGCTGCGCAGACCTGCATCAGCTGCGCCGCACCGGCGGTCTGCGGCAGCGCGACGCCGAGCGCGCGCGCGCCGGCCAGCGCGAGGCTCAGGTCCTTCTGGTGCAGCCCGATCCGAAAGCCCGGATTGAAGGTGCGCTTGATCATGCGCTCGCCGTGCACCTCGAGGATCCGCGATGCGGCGAAGCCGCCCATCAGCGCCTGTCGCACCTTGGCCGGATCGGCCCCGGCCTTCGATGCGAAGACGAGCGCCTCGCCGACCGCCGCGATGTTCAGCGCGACGATGATCTGGTTCGCGACCTTGCAGGTCTGGCCGTCGCCGTTGCCGCCGACCAGCGTGATGTTCTTGCCCATCAGCTCGAACAGCGGCTTGACCTTCTCGAACGTCGCGTCCGGGCCGCCGACCATGATCGTCAGCGAGCCGGCCTTCGCGCCGACCTCGCCGCCGGAGACCGGCGCATCAAGGTAGTCGCAGCCGAGCGCGTTGATGCGTTTGGCGAACTCCTTGGTCTCGATCGGCGAGATCGAGCTCATGTCGACGACCGTCTTGCCTTTCGAAAGGCCGGCCGCAACGCCGTCGTCTGCGAACAGGACCTTCTGCACGTCGGGGGTGTCCGGCACCATCACGAAGACGATGTCGGCCTGCTGCGCCACGCTCTTCGCGTCCGGACAGGCGGTGGCGCCGGCTTCAGTGAGCCCTGCGGGCACCTTGCTGCGGGTCGTGACGAAGAGCTGGTGGCCGGCCTTGGCGAGATGGCCGGCCATCGGCGCGCCCATGATGCCGAGGCCGATGAAGCCGAGTTTTTGCGGTGTGGTCATGTCAGCGGAATCGGTTGGAGGAAGGAAGAGTCGGAGTCTGCACCAGCGGCGCCGGCGTCTCAATCGCCACCACAGGCACCGTCACGCGCGCACCGTCAGGACGCCAGGCGCACGTGCCCGTCGGCCCGCGCTCGTTCGAACCAGCCGAGCCCCGCCTCGGTCTGTCCCGCCGGCTTGTATTCGCAGCCGATGAAGCCGGTGTAGCCGATGCGGTCGATGTGCGCGAACAGGAACGGGTAGTTGATCTCGCCGCTGCCGGGTTCGTTGCGGCCCGGGTTGTCGGCGAGCTGCATGTGGCCGATGCGCGCGAGGTGTTTCTGCATCGTTGCGGCCAGCTCGCCCTCGCTGCGCTGCGCGTGGTAGATGTCGTACTGCAGGAGCAGGTTCGACGCGCCGACCTCGTCCATCACCGACAGCGCCTGCGCGGTGCGGTTCAGGTAGTAGCCAGGGATGTCGTAGGCGTTGATCGGCTCGATCACGGCCTTCAGGCCAGCGCGCTCGAACTCGCGCGCGGCGTGGCGCAGGTTGCCGACGTAGGTCTCGCGCAGGCTCGCGTCGCTGGCGCTGGTCGGCGCCTTGCCGGCCATGCAGTGCACCTGCGGCGCGCCGAGCGCGGTCGCGTACTCGACCGCCTGGGCGACGCCCTTCCTGAAGTCGTCGACGCGGTTGGGCAGGCAAGCCAGGCCACGCTCGCCTGCGTCCCAGTCGCCGGCCGACGTGTTGAAGAGCGCAAGCGCGAGCCCGTTGCCATCAAGCCGGGCCTTGATCTCAACCGCCGGGAACGGATACGGGAACAGGAACTCGACCGCGTCGAAGCCGGAACGCGCGGCACGTTCGAAGCGGTCGAGGAACGGCACCTCCGTGTACATCATTGAGAGGTTGGCGGCGAAGCGGGGCATGGCGGTCTCTTTCTGGAAGCGGGGCCGGATCGGTTTTTACTCTAGTCCAGCATGCCGATCGCCGTCGGCGCGTCCTCGCGCGAGATCGCCAGCTCCTCGAACTCGTTGATCGCATCGATCTCGGTGCCCATCGAGATGTTCGTGACGAGCTCCAGCATCACCTCGATCACGACCGGGACCTTGAACTCGTCGAGCCAGCCTTCGGCCTGGCGGATCGCCGGGGCGATCTCTTCCTGTTTGTGCACTCGTACGAACTTGCAGCCGAGGCCCTCGACCACCTTCTGGTGGTCGACGCCGTAGCCCTCGAGCTCGGGCGCATTGATGTTGTCGAAGCCGAGCTGCACGCAGTAGTCCATCGAGAAGCCGCGCTGCGACTGGCGGATCAGCCCGAGGTACGAGTTGTTGACGACCATGTGGATGTAAGGCAGCTTGAATTGCGCCCCGACCGCGAGCTCCTCGATCATGAACTGGAAGTCGTAGTCGCCCGACAGCGCGACGATTTGGCGGCCCGGGTCGGCGGCGCGCACGCCGAGCGCAGCCGGGATGGTCCACCCGAGCGGGCCGGCCTGGCCGCAGTTGATCCAGTTCCTCGGCTTGAAGACGTGCAGGAACTGCGCGCCGGCGATCTGCGACAGGCCGATCGTCGACACGTAGCAGGTGTCGCGATCAAAGTTGTTGTTCATGCACTGGTAGACGCGCTGCGGCTTCATCGGCACCGTGTCGAGATTGGTCTTCCTCAGCATCGTGCGCTTGCGCTCGCGGCACTCGGCGACCCAGGTCGCGCGATCCTTTAAACCACCCTTCGCCTTCAGGTCACGCGCGACGGCGACGAGCTGCTCGAGCGCCGCCTTCGCATCGGAGACGATTCCGTAATCGGGGCTGAAGACGCGGCCGATCTGGGTCGGCTCGATGTCGACGTGCACGAAGGTGCGGCCCTTGGTGTAGACCTCGACCGAGCCGGTGTGCCGATTCGCCCAGCGGTTCCCGATGCCGAACACGAAGTCGGACGCGAGCATCGTCGCGTTGCCGTAGCGGTGGCTGGTCTGCAGGCCGCACATGCCGGCCATCAGCGGATGATCGTCGGGGATCGCGCCCCAGCCCATCAGGGTCGGGATCACCGGCACGTTGGTCAGCTCGGCGAGCTCCTGCAGCAGCGCGCACGCGTCGGCATTGATGACGCCGCCGCCGGCGACGATGAGCGGCCGCTCGGCCACCTGCAGCATCGCGATCGCCTTTTCGGCCTGGGCCCGTGTCGCCTTCGGCTTGTAGACCGGCAGCGGCTCGTAGGTATCGATGTCGAACTCGATCTCGGCCATCTGGACGTCGAACGGCAGGTCGATCAGCACCGGGCCGGGCCGGCCCGAGCGCATCAGGTGGAAGGCCTGCTGGAACGCGCGCGGCACCTGCGCCGGCTCGCGCACCGTCGTGCTCCACTTCGTGACCGGCTTGGAAATCGACTCGATGTCGACCGCCTGGAAGTCTTCCTTGTAGAGGCGAGCCCGCGGCGCCTGGCCGGTGATGCAGAGGATCGGGATCGAGTCGGCGATTGCCGAGTAGAGCCCCGTGATCATGTCGGTGCCGGCCGGACCCGAGGTGCCAATGCAGACGCCAATGTTGCCGGCAACGGCCCGGGTGTAGCCCTCGGCCATGTGGGAGGCGCCCTCGACGTGGCGCGCCAGCACATGCGCGATCGTGCCGCGCTCCCGCAGCGCCGCGTAGAGCGGGTTGATCGCGGCGCCGGGCACCCCGAACGCTTGCGAGATCCCTTCCTTCTCCATCACCAGGACTGCGGCCATCACAGCCTTCATGCGGGACATGTCGTCTCCTTCGATCGTGTTGTCTTGAGGCGCATCGTGCGCGGCACCGACCGGCCTGTGAACTGAAACGGGGCGATAACTGCTATTCCGACAAGGAATGCGCAACGCGGCACGATCGGCCTTTCCCCCGATCCGACCGCGATGAAAGACCCACGAACCGCCGACTGCCGCGTTCTGACGATCGGCCACTCGACCCGGCCGATCGAGGCCTTCGTCGGGCTGCTGCGGGCGCACGGCGTGACGCAGCTGATCGACGTCCGCACGGTGCCGCACTCGCGCCACAACCCACAGTACGACACTCGGGCGCTCGCCTCAGCGCTCGCCGGTGCGGGTATCGGCTACGACCACGCGCCTGGCCTTGGCGGCTTCCGGCGGACCAGCGCCGATTCGCCGAATGCCGGCTGGCGCAACCTGTCGTTCCGCGGCTATGCCGACTACATGCAGAGCGCCGACTTCGACGCCGAGCTGACCAGCCTGCTCGAGCTCGCGGCGCACGACCGCGTGGCGCTGATGTGTGCCGAAGCGGTGCCGTGGCGCTGCCACCGGTCGCTGATCGCCGATGCGCTCGTCGTCCACGGCATCCCGGTCTGCGAGATCGCCGGCGAAAACCGCCTCGCGCTGCATCGGCTGACGCCGTTCTCGCAAGTGCAGGGCACGACGATCATGTACCCGCCGGAGACGGCAGTGGTCGCGCAGAAAACCTACGGCTCCGCACGACCCCACGCGCACGGCTCAGACACCCCATTCGACAACCCATTCGACAACCCGCCGAAAAACGGCGACCGCTGAGGAGAACCACCATGCTGCAGAACAGCCCGCTGTATTCGTACATTCCGGCTCGGGACGTCCGGCGCGCCCGCACGTTCTACGAGCGCACGCTCGGGTTCAAGTCGAAGATCGAGATCAACGGCGGCGTCGTCTATGAGTTCGCCAAGGGAACCGCGTGCTTCCTGTACCCGACGCCGAATGCCGGCACGTCGCAGGCGAGCCAGGCGTTCTGGGAAGTCGACGACATCGAGCGCGAAGTCGCCGAGCTGAAGGCCCGCGGCGTCGTCTTCGAAAACTACGACATGCCCGGCGACAAGAGCCCTAGTGGCGTGGTCACCTCCGGCGGCGCGAAGGCCGCCTGGTTCAAGGACAGTGAAGGCAACATCTTGGCGATCATCCAGACCCTGTGAGGTCCGGATGACGGCAGGCGCTGCGAGCGCCGGATGACGTGGCGGGTGAATGCCACGGGCCAGGCCGTCCGCGCTGCTGACAGCGCGGTCTACTTGCGCCCGTAGCGCGCCTCGAAGCTCGCCTTCGCGAGCCGGTTCGCGTTCAGCATGAAGCCGACCAGCGCCGCACTCGCGTCGGCCGGCACCTCGATCTTGTCGGTCTTCAGCGCGTGCACGGTGAAGATGTAGCGGTGCGGCTTGTCGCCCTTCGGCGGGCAGGCGCCGCCGAAACCGGCACTGCCAAAATCGGTCCGGCCTTGTGCGGCACCGGCCGGCAGGCCCTTGCCGTCGGTGCCGCCGGCGCCTTCGGGCAACTCGGTCGCCGAGGCCGGGATGTTGTAGACGACCCAGTGCCACCAACCTGATCCTGTCGGCGCATCGGGGTCGTACACGGTCACCGCGTAGCTCTTGGTGCCGCTCGGCGCACCGCTCCACTTCAATGCCGGCGAGGTGTTCTTGCCCTCGCAACCGAAGCCCTTGAAGACCTGCGCCTCGGTCAGCATCGAGGCGGGCTTGATGGTCGGGCTGGTCAGCGTGAAGCCGGCGGCGTGGGCCGCGCTGGCACCGGCCAGGATCGACAGGGCGACAACGGTGCTTCGCATGAAAGGTCTCCTCATGGTTTGCGGCCTTCGATGATGCCTGACGGCGGCGCGGCGGCGGCAGCTCCGTTAAGCTGGCCGCAAGCCGGCAAGGACAGGATTGCGGCCCGCTACGACACCTTTGCCGAAGCCCGCGTCCACGAAAGAATCGCTTGACTGACACGTACCGCTTCGGGGCGTTCGAGGTCCGGCCGGCCCAGCGCCTGGTCCGCAAGGCCAGGCAGACGCTGGCGGTCGGGGCCCGCGGCTTCGACGTGCTGGTCGCACTGATCGAACGGCGCGACCGGCTGGTCACGAAGGACGAACTGCTCGACATCGTCTGGCCCGGACTCGTCGTCGAAGAGGCGAACGTGCAGGTCCAGGTGTCGGGGCTGCGCAAGCTGCTCGGACCGGACGCGATTTCGACGGTTCCGGGACGCGGCTACCGCTTCACGCTGCCACTCGATTCGGACCTTGCGGCCACGCCGGGCCCGACACCGTTCACCGGCGATGCATCGCCGGCCGCGGCGGAAATCGCCGCGGCGCGGCGCACCAACGTGCCGGCTGCCGTTGAAGACCTGATCGGCCGCGAGGCCGACATCTCGGCGCTGTCGGATGCCCTCGCCCACAGCCGGCTGGTCACGTTGCACGGGCCCGGCGGCATTGGCAAGACCCGCGTGGCCCAGGAAGTCGCGCGCCGGTGCGCTGGCGCGCAAGCGGGCGGCGTCTGGTTCGTCGACCTGTCGGCGCTGTCCGAGGCGCCGCAGCTCGCAACCGCGATCGCCAACGCCGCGAACCTGCAGCTCGGCGTGACGGAGAAAGACGCGAGCGTCGAGCTGCTGCGTGCACTCGCACCGCGCGATATGCTGCTGGTGCTCGACAACTGCGAGCACCTGACGCTCGCGGTCGGCCGGCTCGTACAGGCGATGCAGGGCGCCGCTCCCGGCCTGCGCGTGCTGGTGACATCCCAGGAGTTGCTGCGCATCCCCGGCGAGCTGGCGTTCGGTCTCGAACCGCTGGCCATTCCTCCGCCCGGCCTCGCCTTCAACGTGGCGCAGGGCTACAGCGCGCTGCGGCTGCTCGAATACCGCGCCCGCTCGGTCGACCGTCGGTTCACGCTGTCGGCGTCCAACCTGCCGGTCGCGACCGACCTCGTGCGCCGCCTCGACGGCAATCCGCTCGCGATCGAGATGGCGGCGGCTCGGATCCCGCTGCTCGGCCTCGAGACGCTCGCCTCGCGCCTCGAGGAGCGTCTGCTGCTGCTGCGCAATGCGGCGCGCAGCGCGCTGTCACGGCACCAGACCTTGCGCGCGACGCTCGAGTGGAGCCACGCCCTCCTCGATTCGCGCGAGCAGACCGTGCTGCGGCGCCTCTCGGTGTTCGCCGGCAGCTTCCGGGTCGACACCGCGCAGCACGCGATCGCCGACGCCGACATGGACGAATGGGCCGTGCTCGATGCGCTGTCGGCCCTGGTCGACAAGTCGCTGGTGCAGACCGAGCGTCTCGAGCCGCCGCGCTATCGGCTGCTCGAGACGATGCGCCTCTTCTGCGCCGAGCAACTCGCGCGTTGCGGCGATGGCGAGCTCGCCGAGCAGCGCCATGGCGTCGCAATGGCCGAGCTCGCGGAGGCGGTCGAAAGGGATTTCTGGGAGATGTCGGACGCGGCCTGGCTGGCCAGGTACGCGGCCGAGTACGACGACCTGCAGATCGCCTTCGACCGCGCCCTGGCCCGCCCGGACGTCGACGTCGCTGCCGCGACCGGCATCGCGCTGGTGCGGCTCGACCACCTGCGCAGCGTCAACGCGCCGCGGCTGGCCCGCGCCGCCGCGCTGCATGGGTTACTGCCGAACGCGACGCCGCGCGCACGCGCCTGGATCTGGAGCTGCATCGCGTCGCATGGCCTGATCGCGCTCGACGTCGTCTCCCGCCTCGAGGCGGCGAATCGGGCCGTCAACGCCTGGCGGGAGCAAGGCGACGCAATGCGCCTGCATTTCGCGCTCGGCTTTCTCGCCTCCGAAAGCGCCCGGGCGCGCGACTTCGAAACCGCCGCGCGCATGCTCGACGAGGCGCGTGCGCTCGAGGAACCGACGTGGCCGTTCAAGCGCCTGATGTGGGGCGCTTCGGTCGTCGCCGGCGTCTGCATCCACCTCGGCGACGCGCAGGGCTACCGCGACGCCAGCCGGCGCGAGCTGGTTTTCGCTGAACGCGCCGGTGCCGACCGCGCGGCGGCGTGGGCCCGGCTCAAGCTCGCGGATGCCGCGCTGATGGCCGGCGACATCGCCGAGGCGATCGAGCTCGGCCGGGCCGCCGTCGACGAGCTGCGCGCCCTCGACCAGCCGTCGAACATGGGGCTCGCCTTGAGCAACCTGTGCGCCGCGTTGCTCCTGGCGGGTGACCGGACCGGCGCGCGCGACGCGGCCGCTGAAGCGCTGCCGCTTCTGTGGCGCAATGGCTGGCACTACCTGCTGCTTGATTCGCTTGGCTACCTCGCGGCCCTCGATGGCCATCCTGAGCAGGGCGCCCGCCTGCTCGGCTTCGCGGACGCCTGGTACACGGCGCACGGCGACGAGCGCCAGCCGAACGAGGCGACGCTCGAACGCCGCGCCGCCGATGCATTCGCGGCGGCACTCGGCGCCGAAGCGGGCGCCGAGGCGCGCGCGGCCGGTCGCGCGCTCGCCGATGCCGACGCCCAGGCCCTCGCCGGCGCGGTGCTCAGCGCCTTGATCGGCCAGCCGACCGCCTGAGTCGACGCTCGGCGGCGCCGTTCTTTTGAACGTTTTTGGTTGCTGAAGGACAGCGGGTCGGGTCGACGTCGACAGTGTCGAAACAAGAGGTCGATCGTTTGTGCGGTGACAAACGCCGCGCACATCGGCCTCCTCGACACCGAGGACTGCCCGATGGATCCGGAATTCCGTTTAGACCGCTTTGTCGCCAACTGGCTGGGGCCCTGTCTCGTCGTCGCGGCCGCCATGGCACTCGGGCTGGCGCTGTTCGCGAGCGAGAACCGTTGGGGGTCGACGCTGGCGGGCCCAGCGGTCGGCGTCCTGACCACGTCGGACGGCGCGGCGACAACGCACAGAGGACGCCGGTGAGCGCGCCCGCCCGCGGTGTCGCTTCACGTCCGGTGACGACACCGGCGCGTCTGCGGCCAGGCGCGGCCGTTCAAGTGACGCGCATCCTCACGACCTTGCGATTTGAGGCGGCGAGCGGCGAATGGGTTTTCCATCCGTTCCCGCCATCGTTTTCGCAGGGGTGGCGAAGCACGGAATCGTTCGACCATGAAGCCATGCGACAGCTGGTGGGATGCGCATGGGGATCGTCAACCCGCGCTGATGGCGCCTTTGCCCTCGCACAGGAGTCATCACTCCCTGTTCGCGCCGACCTGCTGATCAGCTGACCCGCCGTGCGCCGCGCCGTTCCAGCGCATGATGCGCGCCACGAAAGGAGCGCGCGATGGATCGCATCACCGGCGTTCAGCTCTATATCCGCATCGTAGAGACCGGCAGCTTCTCGAAGGCGTCGGCCGATCTCGGCGTGACGCAGCCGACCGCGACCAAGCATGTCGCGGCACTCGAGGCCAAGCTCGGCGCGCGCCTGCTGAACCGCAACACGCGCGGCGTCAGCGCGACCGAGATCGGCGCGCTCTACTACGAGAAGTGCAAGGCGATCCAGCGCGACCTCGAGGAGGCCGACAACCTCGCCTCGCTGCTGCAGTCGAAGGTCGGCGGCCAATTGCGCATCAGCACCTCGGTCGCGTTCGGGCGCCGCGTCGTCACGCCGCTCGCCCTGGCGTTCATGCGCGACCACCCTGACATCAGCATCGACCT
>Ga0207650_10000266_pt1 | contig 55293 bp, 62 predicted proteins | sample KBSS63metaG_FD_184325 | JGI IMG/M metagenome (GOLD analysis project Ga0207650, IMG submission 184325) | Switchgrass rhizosphere microbial communities from Kellogg Biological Station, Michigan, USA - KBS S6-3 metaG (SPAdes) (version 2) | ecosystem: Host-associated > Plants > Roots > Rhizosphere...
TTGGCGGCCTCAGCGGTTGGCGTCGGAGTGGGTCATGGCGGTGTAGAACAGCCAGGACACCAACAGGATGATCAGGAAGTACACCAGGGAAAACGCCGCGGCCGGGCCCAGGTCGAATTGGCCTACGGCCATCTGGGTCAGGGTCTGACTCAAGAACGTAGTGGCGTTACCCGGCCCGCCACCAGTGAGGACGAAGGGTTCGGTGTAGATCATGAAGCTGTCCATGAACCGCAGCATCACCGCGATCAGCAGCACGCTTTTCATCTTCGGCAACTGGATATGTCGGAACACCGCCCACGCTGAGGCACGATCAATCCGCGCAGCCTGGTAGTACACATCAGGAATCGCCCGTAGGCCGGAGTAGCACAGCAGCGCCACCAGGGACGTCCAGTGCCACACATCCATCACCAGCACGGTGACCCAGGCATCCATGGTGTTGGCTGCGTAGTTGTAGCTGATGCCCAGGGCATTGAGGCTGTAACCCAGCAAGCCGATATCGGCGCGGCCGAATATCTGCCAGATGGTGCCCACCACGTTCCACGGAATCAGCAGCGGAATGGCGAGGATGATCAGCACCAGCGACGACCAGCGACCCTTGGTCGGCATGGTCAGGGCGATGGCGATGCCCAGCGGGATTTCGATCAGCAACACGCAGGCCGAGTAGATGAACTGGCGCAGCAGCGAGTCATGCAGGCGTGGGTCAAGCAGCACCTGCTTGTACCAGTCGGCGCCAACGAAGTAGCGGCTGGACTGGTCGAAGATGTCCTGCACCGAGTAGTTGACCACGGTCATCATCGGGATCACCGCACTGAACGCCACCAGCAGGAACACCGGCAGCACCAGCCACCAGGCCTTGTTGTTCTGCACCTTGTTCATGGCAGCACCTCCAGCAGGTAGTCGTCGGCGTACACCATCAGCCACTGCGCGGGAAAGCTGATGGAGGCCTTGCCTTCAGGCACGGGTTTGTCTTCGGCCAGGCGCACCTTGAGCAGCGCGCCGTCGAGGTTGAGGGTCATGATTTTGTAGGTGCCGAGGTCTTCGAGATGAGAGACGTCGGCCTGCAGGGCGTCAGGGTTGTACTCGTCCCACACATGGATGAATTCCGGGCGGATGCCGACCTGCAATCTCTTGTAATCGGTTTTGGCCAGGCGTTGCTGCAGGGCCTCGGACACTGGCAGGTGGGTGCCGGCAAACCGCACCCCACCCGCCTCGGCCTGCACGTCGATCAGATTCATCCCAGGGCTGCCGATGAAATACCCGACAAAGGTGTGGCTTGGCCGTTCGAACAGGTCACGGGGGGTGCCGAACTGCACGATCTGGCCGCCGTACATCACCGCGATCTTGTCGGCGAAGGTCGAGGCTTCCAACTGATCGTGGGTCACGTAGACCATGGTGATGTTGAACTGCTCGTGGATCTGCTTGAGTTTGCGCCGCAGTTTCCACTTGAGGTGCGGGTCGATCACCGTCAGCGGTTCATCGAACAGGATCGCCGACACGTCGTCACGCACCAGGCCGCGGCCCATGGAGACTTTCTGCTTTTCGTCGGCGGTGAGGTTGCGGGCTTTTTTGCTCAGCAGGTTTTGCAGGTCGAGGACCTCGGCGATTTCCTGCACCTTGCTGTGAATTTTCGCCTCGGCCATGCCCTGGTTACGCAGCGGGAACGCCAGGTTGTCGAACACCGTCATGGTGTCGTACACCACCGGGAACTGGAACACCTGGGCGATGTTGCGCTTTTCCGGGGTCAGGTCGTTGACCACTTTGCTGTCAAACAACACCTGGCCTTCGGACGGGCTGAGCAGGCCGGAGATGATGTTGAGCAACGTCGATTTGCCGCAGCCCGACGGCCCGAGCAAGGCGTAGGCTCCGCCCTGCTCCCACACGTGGTTCATTTCCCGAATGGCGTAGTCCTCGGGGCCGCTCGGCGTAGGGCTGTAGCTATGCGCCAGGTTCTGCAAATGGATCTCGGCCATCAGGCAACCCTCGCGACACGGCGCCCGGGGGCCTGGACCAAACGGCCCTGGCCATCGAACACAAACAGTTTATGGGTGGGGATATACACGCGGATCGGCGCGTCGACGTCATACTCGTGCACGCCCGGCAGGTGCAGCACCAGCAGGAAGTGTTCGCTGCGCACATGCAGGAAGGTTTCCGAACCGCTGATCTCGGCGACTTCCACCGTCACCGCCAACTCCAGGTCGTCGTCGTTGCTGGGCACCAGGCTGATGTGGCTGGGGCGTACGCCGAAACGGAATTCGCCTTCGCCGATGGGGCGCAGGTCGACGTTCAGCGGGAAATGCACGAAATTGGCGAAGCTCACTTCGTTACCGCTGATGCGCCCCGGCATCAGGTTGATCGGCGGCTCGGAAAACAGCTCGGCGGCCAGCACCGTCTGCGGCTGGTGATAGACCTCGGCCGCCTTGCCGCTCTGAATCACCCGGCCTTCGTGCAGGATGGTGGTGGTGCCACCGAGCGCCAGGGCTTCGTTGGGTTCGGTGGTGGCGTAGATGGCGATGGTGTGGCGCGCGGCGAACAGCTCGCGCATTTCCTGACGCAGCTCTTCGCGCAGTTTGTAGTCCAGGTTCACCAGCGGCTCATCGAACAGGATCAGTTCGGCGTCCTTGACCAGCGCACGCGCCATGGCCGTGCGTTGCTGCTGGCCGCCGGAGAGTTCCAACGGGTGGCGCTGGAGGAATTTCTCGATGCGCAGCATCTTCGCGGTTTCCAGCACCTTGCTCTGGATCAGCTCGTTGGACACCCCGGCCTGGCGCAACGGCGAGGCGATGTTCTCGAATACGGTCATGGTCGGGTAGTTGATGAACTGCTGATAGACCATCGACACATTGCGCAGGCGCACCGGCTTTTGCGTGACATCCACGCCGTTCATCAGGATGCGGCCGCTGTCGGGCTTGTCCAGCCCGGCCATCAGACGCATCAGGCTGGTCTTGCCGGACAGCGTGCGGCCGAGCAAGACGTTGAAAGAACCGGCTTCGAAACGCAGGTTGGCGTCGTCGATCCAGGTCTGGCCTTCGACAACGCGGGAGACATGTTCCAGGGTCAATGACATGACACGACCTTTTTATTATTGGAATGAATCTGGCCAGGTGTCAGAGCGAGTTTCGTGCCAAAACGGCAAGTGCTTGATGCGCAAGGAAATGGCGTAAATGGGATGTTCAGGAGTGAACAATTTGGCTGAACAACTGAACAGTCAGGGCCTTGACAATGAACAGTTCTGAACAACACTCTGACGACCGCCCCTCCCATATTGGAATGATTTCCAGCAGTCAATTGCGCAAGCCCCCATAACAATAAAAACGAAGGTCACCCCATGGCCGAACCACTGGCTCACGACACCCTTATCCAGGAATCCTGGCGCCGTTGTCGCGCCTTTGGCCTGGACCACCAGAGCACGCCCAGCTTCGACCAGCTCCCCGCCGAGGGCATCAGCCAATTGCTGGAAAGCCAGCACTCGCTGGTGCAGACCACGCACCAGGAAGTGCTGCCCTACTACGAAAATATCCTCAGCAATTCCAACTGCCTGATCATGCTGGCCGACAATCAAGGCCAGGTGCTGACCAGTTGGGGCACCCAGCGGTTTATCGAACCCAAGCTGGCGCGTGGCTTCAACCCCGGCGCCAGCTGGAGAGAACGCTCCAGCGGCACCAATGCCATCGGCACCGCACTGGCGTGTGCCCAGGCGGTGCATATCGAACACGATGAACACTTTCTGAAGGCCAACCGCTTCATGACCGGCTCGGCGGCGCCGATCTTTGACGCCCAGCGCGAGATCATCGCGGTGCTGGACGTGTCCAGCGACAGCTACCTGCCGCCCTCCCACACCCTGGGCATGGTCAAGATGATGAGCCAGACCGTGGAGAACCGGCTGATCCTCAACCTGTTTCGCGGCGAACACTTCCAACTGACCTTCAACACCGGCCTGAGCAACCTCGACAGCCAGTGGGCCGGCCTGCTGATCTTTGATGAAAGCGGCCAAGTGCTGTCGGCCAACCGGCGTGCCGACAACCTGCTGGGCATTAGCCTGTCGCGGGTGATGATCGACAGTTTGTTCAAGGTGTCACTGCTGGAGTTGTTGAACCAGCCGGAAGGGCTGCCCTTTTCCCTGCAAGCGGCGGGACGTAATCGGTTCCAGTGCCTGTTGCGGCGGCCCAAGCAGGTGCCGGTGCAGGCGCGCGTGTTCACGGAGCCGACACCGCCTAAGCCCGCCTCCATTGGCCTGAAGACCTTGCACTTCGGCGATGTGCGCGTGGAGAAAGCCGTGCGCCAGGCTGAACGCCTGCTGGAGAAGGACATCCCGCTGCTGATCCACGGTGAAACCGGCGTCGGCAAGGAAGTGTTCGTCAAGGCCCTGCACCAGGCCAGCTCGCGCAGCCAGAAGGCGTTTATCGCGGTGAACTGTGCGGCGATTCCGGCCGAGCTGGTGGAGTCGGAACTGTTCGGCTACGAAAAAGGCGCGTTCACCGGCGCCAATCAAAAAGGCAGCATCGGCCTGATCCGCAAGGCCGATAAAGGCACGCTGTTTCTCGACGAGATCGGCGATATGCCGCTGCCTACCCAGGCCCGTTTGCTGCGGGTACTGCAGGAACGTTGCGTGCAGCCGGTGGGCAGCAGCGAGTTGTTCCCGGTGGATTTGCGCATCATCTCAGCCACCAACCGCGCGCTGCGCGAGCTGGTGCAGGCCGGGCGTTTTCGTGAGGATTTGTACTACCGCATCGGCGGCCTGACCCTGGAGCTGCCGCCGTTGCGCGAGCGCACCGACAAACGGGCGCTGTTTCAGCAACTGTGGCAGCAACACCGTGAGCCGACCCAGTGGGCGGGCCTGAGCGCCGAGGTGCTGGCGCTGTTCGAGCAGCATCCGTGGCCGGGGAATTTACGCCAAGTGAGCAGCGTGTTGCAGGTCGCGCTGGCGATGGCTGAAGAACAGCCGATCCGCCCGGAGCATCTGCCGGATGATTTTTTTGTGGATTTGAACGTGGAATCGCCGCTGCCTGCCAGTGAATACCTGGATGACAGCATCGACCTGAACCAGCGCTTGAAGGCCGTCGGCGGGAATATTTCCCACCTGGCGCGGGAGCTGGGGGTAAGCCGCAATACCCTGTACAAGCGCCTGCGCCAGCACTAACGCGGCTTGACCACCACCAGCAGGTCGGTGAAATACTCCACCTGGATCGGCAGGTTATCCGCCAGGGACGACAGCGCGGCTGCTGTGTCGTCGAGCTTGAACACGCCGGAAACCCGCAGGTTTTGCAGGCCCTGGGGGTCAAAGCGCAGCATGCCGTGACGGTAACTGGCGAGGGTTTGCAGCACGTCGCTCAGGGGTTGGTCGTTGACCTTGAGCAGGCCACGGGTCCAGGCGTCGGGATCGGCATCGTTGAGGGCTTGCGGTGGCTGGGCGCGGCCGTGGTCGAGGACCGAGCGCTGGCCAGCCATGACCTTGACCCCATCGGTGGCGTCGCCTTTGACCGCTACCGTGGACTCGATCACCGTGACCACCGTGGTGCCATCTGCCGCACGTTTGACCAGATAACGCGTGCCCAGTGCAGTGGCCGTGCCTTGGTCGGTGCGGACCACAAAGGGCCGTTGCGCATCCTTCGCCACGTCTACCCAGAGCTCGCCTTGCAGCAGTTCGATCACGCGTTGATGGCCGTCGAATTTCACGTCCACCGCCGAATTGCTGTTGAGCTGCAACTGGCTGCCGTCCTCAAGGGCGATCTGTCGGCGCTCGCCGACACCGGTGCGCTGGTCGGCCATCCAGATAGGCAGGTGTTGCAGGCCCAGCCAACCGCATAGCACGATGCCGAGCAAGCCCACTGCCCGTGCGCCACGCGGGCGGTGCGGGGTGAATGCACGGCTCAGGGCAATGCGCGCGGGCTTGACCGGCAATGTATCTAAGCTGCCCCACAACGCACTCATACGTTCGATGGCCACGGTGTGACGTGGGTCGGCCTGGCACCAGGCGTTGAACGCCTGGCGGTCAGCGTCGGTGACGTCTTCGTCGTGCAGGCGGGTGAGCCACTGCGCCGCTTGCTGGATGATCTGTTCGGTGCTCATACCAGCGGGTCTGCCGGGTGCAGGCTGTGGTAGCAATGCACCAGGGCGCTGGAGATATAGTTTTTGACGGTACTGGAGGACACGTCCAGGCGCGTGGCGATTTCGCTGTAGGTCAGGCCATCAAGGCGACTCAGCAGGAACGCTTCGCGGGCCTTGGCAGGCAGGCCGGCGAGCATCTCGGCGATGCGTTCCAGGGCTTGCAACGCCACATGAATCGCGGCTGGGTCGGGCATGCCGGCGTCTTCGCACTGGATCACCAGGGCTTCCAGGTAGGCTTTTTCGATGCGGCGGCGACGAGCGCCGTCGATCAACAACCGCCCTGCCGTGGTGGCGAGGAAGGCGCGAGGTTCCTTGATGTGTTGCGGTTCGGCCAGCATCAGTACGCGGATGAACGCGTCGTGGGCCAGGTCGGCGGCATGCTGGGAGCACCCGAGTTTCTTGCGCAGCCAGCCGTGCAACCAGCCGTGGTGCTCGCTGTACATCGCCGTAAGGGTCTGCTGCCGGACGGAGTCGCCCAGCGTGGCCGGAATGTCATGCATGCGCAAAAATTTCTCAAATGGGAAGTGTTACCAATTGCGCAAACAATGCCAGTAAAACAGAGAGGGGGCAAGGGGCTTACCGCTGATGGAGGTGGGTCAGTCGGTATATCTGCCAGCAGTGCCGCCGCTTTCGAAGCCTCGCTGAAGCTCGACATCTCCCACAGGGGATGGGGGTGCTTGCTCCCGATGGCGGTGGGTCTGCCAGCCCATCTACCAGCAGTGCCGCCGCTTTCGAAGCCTCGCTAGAGCTCGACATCTCCCACAGGGGGATGGGGGTGTTTGGTAGAGCTGTAGCCGAACACTTTCTGCCTGCTGACTCAGATCTACTGTGGGAGGGGGCTTGCCCCCGATGGCGGTGGGTCTGCCAGCCCATCTACCAGCAGTGCCAACGCTTTCGAAGCCTCGCTGAAGCTCGACATCTCCCACAGGGAATGGGGGTGTTAGGTAGAGCTGTAGCCGAACACTTTCTGCCTGCTGACTCAGGTCTACTGTGGGAGGGGGCTTGCTCCCGATGGCGGTGGGTCTGCCAGCCCATCTGCCAGCAGTGCCGCCGCCTTCGAAGCCTCGCTGAAGCTCGACATCTCCCACAGGGAATGGAGGTGTTTGGTAGAGCTGTAGCCGAACATTTTCTGCCTGCTGACTCAGGTCTACTGTGGGAGGGAGCTTGCTCCCGATGGCGGTGGGTCTGCCAGCCCATCTCCTACAGGGGACTGTCAGCGCCAGCTCCAGGACACGCCGGTGTAGATGCCACGGCCATCCGCCGGTGTGGAGCGTGCAACATCCAGCCCCTTGTCGTCATAACCCGGTGTGACGGTATTGGCGTAGCGCCGGTTGGTCAGGTTGCGCAGGTCGACCCAGGCTTGCCAGTCCTGCTTGGGCGCGTCGTAGCCGAAGGTGGCGCCGAGGAATGTGTAGGACGCAGCGTAGTAGGAGTTGGCGTAGTCCACCGCCACCTTTGAGGAATGCTCGGTGTTGAGGCTGGTGTAGAAGCCCGTCGGGTGGCTGTAGCGCAGTTGCGCCTGGTAGTAGTGCTTGGGGATGCCCGGCAAGGTGTTGTCGCCAAAGCGGTCATCGTCACGGTAGTGGAAGTCGCTGAAGGTGTAAGCCTGGCGCAGGGCGAGCTGGCCGCTGCGGCCGCCCTCCCACACCGGGCTGAGCAGGCTGAGTTCCACGCCCTGGTGCACGGTGGGGCTGGCGTTGGATTCAGCAACGATGGCATTGCTGGTGGAGGTCTGGGCCTGGGTTTCCACGGTGAGCAATTCGTGGCGCACTTGCGAACGGTACAGCGCCAGGTCCCACTGGCCGAGCCACGCTTCACCGCGCCCGCCGATTTCCAGGGTGGTGGCGGTCTGGTTTTTCAGGCTCACGCCTTCGCGCTGCAAGCCGGTGGCCGCTCCACTGCCGGCGGGGAAGTATTTGTTGGAACCCCAGATCATCGACCAGGCGTGCGGCGGTTCGACCGAACGGCTCAGGTTGCCGTACACCTGCAGTTGCGGGGTGACGTCGTAACGCAGGCCGACACGCGGCGCGTAGTCCCAATCATGCTGGCTCAGCGGTGCCTGGCCTTCGGGATAGGTGACCTGGGTTTCGCGACGGGTGTAGATCGCGGCCAGGCCGGTGGTCAGCCACAGGTCGGGGATCAGTTCCAGGTCGTTGCCGATATGCAACACGGTATCGGAGCCCAGGTAACTGTAGTCGCGAGTCTTGGTGCCGGGTGCGTAGGTTGCCGTGTTGCCTGCCGGCGTACGCACATATTCCGAGGCGCCGTTGTTGGGCATCGCCTGGGTGGTGCGAAGACCCACCGTGGTGTTGCTGTCGTGACCGAACAGCGTGTCCTGGCGGATGTAGTTGAGGGTGCTGCTGATATCGGTGTAGGCGACTTTCAGACGGTTGGTGCCTTCGCGCAGGTCCATCGGGTAGTCGTGATAGGCGAGCCCGACTTCGACCCGGGCATTGTCATCCAGCTGCAACGTGGTTTTGTTGGCGATCCAGGTCGAGCCCGGTTGCAGGCGTTTGGAATCGCGCGCGGCGTTGAGGCTGTTGGCCGCGCGCGGGTCGTGGCTGATCTGGTTGCGCGTGAGTTTGCCGGGGGTGTCGTTGGTGGTTTCGCGGTAGCGGAAATAGAAGCGGGTTTCCAGGGCCGGGTTGAAACGGTAGCCGAAGTTGGCCGCTACACCTTTGCCGGTGCCGGCGCTCTGGTGCTGGTAGCCGTCGGACTCGGAGTCAGTGAGGCTGATGTAGTAATCGGCATCCCCCAGCACCTGGCCCGAACTGATCTCGCGCTGCATATAGCCTTTGCTGCCCGCTTCATAGCGTAATTGCAGCTTGGGCGCGTCGTAACCCGTGCGCGTCACATAGTTGACCGCGCCACCAAGAGCCAGGGCGCCCTGGTCGAAACCGTTGGCGCCGCGCAGCACTTCGACCCGCCTTTGCCACAGCGGGTCTTTCAGCTCATAGGGCGTGCCGCCGGGGCCTGTCAGCGGCAGGCCATCGAACATTTCGTACAAGCCGGAGGCATGGGAACCCGGGCTGCGGTTCAGGCCCGACCCGCGAATCGAGAGTTTCACCCCTTCGTTATTCGCCGCCTTGGCGTACACCCCGGCCTGGTACTTGAACACGTCTTCGTTGGTGCTCACCCGTCCCTGCTGCACGCTGTCCATGTCGATGTAGTTGGTCGCACCGGGCACGCTCTTGAGCTGCGCCTGGGCCACTTCGCCGGCGCTGGCTTCGCTGCTGGTGACTTCGACCGGGGCCAATTGCAGGCCTTCGGCGTGCACCATTGAGCTTAACGTCAAGGCGGCAAACAGGAACGGAGGGTGGCGCAACAGCATGGGGCGGGTCCTTGGAATTCGGAGGGCACGTGGTGGGAAGACAGGGACGCCCGCCAGGTCACTCCTTATTAACGGACCAGACCTTTCCCACAACAGCGTCAGATGTGGATTATTTGCTAAGTCCGAAATCGAATTACCACATGCAAACTCAGTATTTAACGAAATAACCGCCAAGCATTACTGTGGAACCACTGAGTCACCCACGTACCACGAGACCACCCCCATGCAGACATCCGCCACCCTCATCGACTTCACGCTCCACCGTAAACGCCGCCAGGCGCGTGCAGCGGCCGAGTTGATGTGGGCGATGTACGCCGCGCGTGCCGGGCTGGCGGTGTTTACCGCTCAAGCCGCTCCGTCCAGCGATACTCGCCGGGCGTAAGGCCGATGAATTTCCTGCACGTGCTCCCCGAACCGCCTGAACCGCTGCCCAAGCCCAGCCCTGATGATGATGTGATCAGCCTGTGCGTGGCCCACAACCTGCAACGCTTGCGCAGCAAACGGCACTTGTCCCTGGATGGATTGGCGCGGGTCTGCGGCGTGAGCCGGGCGATGCTCGCGCAGATCGAATCCGGGCGCAGCGTGCCGTCGATCAAGGTACTGTGCAAGATTGCCAAGGGCTTGAAGGTGTCAGTGGCGGCGTTCCTGGAAGACCGTGCCTTTGAGGGGGTGGAAGTGTTGCCGGCGCGACAAAGTAAGCGCCTGGTCAGTGCCGATGGCGGGTTTATCAGCCGTGCCTTGTTCCCCTACGATACCGCGCGTCAATCCGAGTTCTACGAGATCCGCCTGCGAGCGCTGGGCGAGGAGATTTCCGAAGGCCACGGCCCCGGCATCCAGGAAAACCTGGTGGTGGCTCAAGGCGTGTTGGAAGTCAGCGTCAACGACGAGCGTTACCTGCTTTCCACCGGCGACTCGATCCTGTTCTACGCCGACCAGCCCCACCGCTACCGCAACCCGGCAGACAGCGAGGCCGTGGCGTTTCTGGTGATCACCTACCCGGAACGCCTGGATTGACATGCAAAACGCCCCGAATAATCGGGGCGTTTTTTTGTGCGGGACCTATCAGCAGGTGCAGCACATCATCGGCATGCCGTTGCAGCTCATCATCATCGGCATGGCGCAGTCGTTCATCATTTTGTTCATGAGCATGCAGCAGTTTTCCATCATGGCCATGCTCATGCCCGGCATCGGCATCGGCATCATTTTGCACATCATACTGTCGCCCATCAGGGTGCATTCCATCACACACTTCATCATCGGCATCGGCATGCCCATCATGGGCATCATGTTCATGCCGGTCATCATGGCCATGGCGTCGGCTGACATGCACATCATCGACATGTTGGCGCACTGCATCATCATCGGCATGCCACAGTTCATCATCATCGCCATCATTTCGGCGTTGGTCTTGAACTGAGCCATGTCTATGCCGGTAGCCGGCTTCATGGTGCACATCATGGCGTCCGCAGCCATTTCGCATTTCATGGTGGCCATCATCATCGGCATGCCCATCATCGGCATCATTGGCATGGCGGTGTTCATCGGCATCTGCATGGCGTTCATCATCTTCGAAACTCCGTAATCGACAGGAAATGAGTAAGTTCTGGGGCCGATTCTAGAGACGCCAGGCGGTGGCGCAAGACGGCGGCAGAGCAGCAGGAATGGATGTTCGCAGGGAAACTTAGTTGAAGAAAACAGCTGCAAACGTTGTGATAACGAGTATTTCGGCGCTATTACGTATGTCATGACTGTCAAACGAGACAAACCGACGCGATGGATATTCGATTGCGCAATCTCGACCTATCTTATGGAAATAAACGATCTAACCGGGCGTACCTAGCGTTCAGTTTCCTTCAACGTTTGCATCAGTTCCTCCGCTTCCGACCCTGGCGGGAGGCGGAAACCGTACATCTCATCCGCCGCCAGGATCTCGCTCAACGCATCGAGCAGTTGCATCTGCGTCGGCGATTCACGCAGCAGTTTGTGTGCGGGCAGTAATAACTCGGAGGAAACACCCTGGACACTCGCTACATCGATCACGGCAAACAGGATAAAGCGCAAACGTATTTCGCGATCCGTAGGCCAAACCGTTTTTAGCTTACCCATGGTGCATGGCCTCCATTTTTCGGAAAAATCCGAGGCTATTGATGACCGCAGGGTGTTTCAAGCACAGGGAAGCAAGATAGGCCGCGTCCTACAGAAGAAAGAGAAATACCGCACCGATCACTCAATGAGGCCACAGGTTCAAGCGTTGTGCTGACGTTGTCGCGTGCCCGTCAAACGGTCATTGCACGGGCAGGAAATTCATCAGCAATAAACTCTGGGCGTAGTTGAGGCCTATGCGTCGATAGCGCTCATCGAGCATCTGGGTCAGCAAGTCAAGGCGCGCAACAATCTTGCCGAACTCCACCGCGAAACTGAGGTTGCTGCCCTCCTCCGAGATCTCATTGGAAAACAACAACAGCACGCCATTCGCATCCTGGCGCTTGCTCAGCAGCCAGGTGGCCTTCTCGATGTTACGCGCGGCGTTGCTGACGAATTCAGGATTGATCGCGTCAGTGATGTAGAACTCGGTACGGCCACCGTGAGCGGTCACGATCATGCTGCCGATGGCATAGATAAACGCCCCGACCCGGTCGCCTTTGAATTCAGGGCTCAAGGAGTAACTCAGTGCCGCCAGGTCACCACGCTCCCCCAGCGCCGGAAGGGTTCGACGCTGCTCGATAGCCTGGCGAATCTCGCGGGCCGCGCTCACAGCGTCCGGGTAACCCGACTGACGCCACTGGCTGGGGTTTCGCAGATAGAGCTTATTCATCAGCAAATACAGGCTTTGCAGATTGTCACGCATGCCCAGCGTTGCCATGCGATCGACACTGGTCTGGAAGAACTCATCGGGTTTGCCATTGCTGAACTGCTTGGCGATATCCCGGCCCTGTTGCTGGCTGCAACCGCTGGCACAGAGCATTAACGCGGCGGCCAGCAGCAAGGGCCGGCGCATCCGTCGAGTGTGCAAACAAGTAAACGTGCGATCCATCGGCACCCGATCTGGTTCATCTGCCCACGCGGGGATCGGCGGGGCTGGGACAAGGATAGAGCCGAGAAATCCAAAAAAGTGCAATGCTGGTGGGGAGATAGTTGTAAGCAGAGACCGCCGGGACGGCGAAAAGACGTATCCGTGACGGATATTTTTTCCAGGGTCTATACTGCTTGTAACAGTTGCGTGTGTTGTCGGCGATTCAGGGTGGCATTTCAACCTTTTAACGGCCTGACACGGTTGCCTACATCGCCCCCGGCATACTCACCAGCAACTGTACTTGAGGGTGACGGCAATGAAACATCCAATTCGAGCACAAATGGTTGTTCAGGTAATTTGCCTGCTTTCGGTGGCACAGCTTTTTTGCTGAGCTAGGTATTACCGCTTTAAAACTCAACCGCAGGCGCGGCGGTGGAAGGTATTGCCTGTGACACACGGGTGAACCGGCCCGACATCCTTTCTGTCGGGCCAGAACGTGCACCTACAGCAAGACCGTGGCGAGCATGCCCAAGGCGCCCAGGCAAAAGCCGATCAATGCGCCTCGCCCGGGGATTTCATGGAACAGCGCCCAGATCACCACAGGCTCCAGCAACAATAACGAGGTGACTGAAACCACCGTGACCACCCAGATGTCACCGACCGCCAGATACCCCAGCCAATAAGCACCCAACAGGCAAAGCCCGGCGAAGCACATCACGGCCACCGGCATAATGAACCCCTGCCATGAGCCGTCACCGGCTTGAGCCAGCCTGGCGGTTACCACCTCACTGTAGATTGCACAAAACTCGCCGATAACCATTAACCCTAGAGCAGAAACTCCGAGTAATTCTTTGGACATATCAAAAACTCCTTCGTATTCAACGCACTGTTTTTCAACTCCCAGCTGGCGATGCCATTGCTGAGGGTTTCGCTGCACAGATACGAAGCAGCCTTGAACAGGCCTGAATGACCGAAGTGCTTTTGCATGCTCATGTCCTTCAAAAGGGGGTGAATCTCAGCGCCCAGGTAAGGCGCACGTGGTGATCATACGTTCCGACAATCACGGTGAACAACCAGCCCCCCAAAAGCACCGCAGACGCCTGATTGTTTTGGCGTGTTTGTATAGGCTCGCGGCTCTAGCTCTCGACCAAGCGACTGAATTTATTGCGGCACACCTTGTTACAACCATTTGAGCCTGGACATTGCCCCCTTAAGAACTTCGGCCGTTTGTTTCAATCCTAATGCCAGGCGTGCTTTAACCCATGAGCGCCTGCTGACAACCCATAGAGGTTCAAAAATGAAAATGACACTACCCGCCCTGGTTTTAGGCGTGATGATTTCGCAAGGAGCGATGGCTGCCGGAGACGGTACAGCCGCTCTCGGAGGCGGCGTTGGTGGTGCACTTGGCAATATCGTAGGCCAGCAGCTTGGCGGCTCGACGGGCGCTGCAGTAGGCGCAGGCTTGGGGGGTGCCGCCGGTGGAGCCGTCGGTGCTCAGAAAGGCAATAGGGCAGAAGCCGCTATAGGGGGTGGGGTTGGGTCTGCAGGTGGATCGCTCATAGGCAATCGCCTCGGCGGCACAACCGGCTCAACTATCGGTGCTGGTCTCGGCGGTGCTGCAGGTGGCGCGCTCGGCAACAACCTGGCGGATGATGAGAGCGGTCATCGATCGGACGGCAAAAAGCACAGAGGCAACAATAAGCACAAACATAAGAACAAGCGCCACTGATAAACCGGGGCTCGACGGGCATGAACGGCATTAAAAATTTGCAGGACTGCCCGCCGCCCCCTTCATGATAGGGCTATGATCAGGCCATCTGAACCGGACGCCCGACGCCCCATGCCCGTTGACCTGCAAGCTCTGTATCCAAAACTGATCCACTTGATGCTGGATACGGTCTTCGTCGTCGATGGCGAAAACCAGATTGTCTTCGTGAGCGATGCCTGCGAGGCACTGCTCGGCTACCGTGCGCAAGAGCTGACAGGCACCCTGATCACTCACTACATGCACCCTGAAGACCTGGCGCGCACGCGCGCCTCCATTGTCCGGGTCATGAACGGGCAACCCCATGTCGACTTCCGCAACCGTTACCTCCGCAAGGATGGCAGCGTCGTGCACATCCTGTGGGCGGCCTTCTGGTCCCAAGAGGTGGGTGCGCGAATTGGTGTCGCGCGAGACATCACCGCGCTCACCCAGGCCGAGGAGGAACTACGCTTCCTCGCCCACCATGATCCGCTGACCGCCCTCACCAACCGCTCACTGTTCAATGCTCGGCTGGACCACGCCCTGCAAACCGCACGCAGTCAAAACCACACGCTCGCGTTACTGTTCCTGGACATCAATGACTTCAAGGGCATCAATGACGTGCATGGACATGCCATGGGTGATCGCGTGCTCTGCGTGATTGCACGACGACTGGAGCGCTGCGTGCGCGAGAACGACTTGGTGGCCCGGATGGGCGGCGATGAATTCACGGTGATGATCACGGATATCCAATCACCGGATGCGGTTGCCGGGAAGGTGGCGCAGATACTTGCGGTCATGGCTGAGCCGCTGGGGCCTGAGTTTGGCGGGGTGAAGATGCCGTCCTGCAGTGTTGGCGTGGCGTTTTATCCGGGGGATGGGGAGGATGCGGATACGTTGCTGAGTCATGCAGATGGGGAGATGTACCGGATAAAGCGGCAACGATTTGCGACTGAGGGGCGCAGTTAATCGAGGTCGACTGCCTTGCCGACTGATCCATAAACCGATACGCCGCAGATCATCTCCACCTTTCGGATACTGCAGCACCCTCAAGGCAATCAAACCCTTCCGGGGCACCACCTGACCTTTCTAGACCAAGTTCCAGACCAAGAAGCGCTCGCGGCGGGCCTGCTGATGTTCGCCAGCCTAGCCGGCATCGGCGAAGGCAGCCTGCTTCATCGGCGCTTAACCGTTCGATTCGCGTGAGGCAAGTATTTCACCAGAGAGGGAAGTCTTTTTCAGCGCTTCTTAACCGGCAAAAGACCTACCCTGACGTGGAATCATTATTTTGCTTGGCGAAGCACAAGCTCCGACAGACGAGTCTTAACCCGGAAGCAGAATTCGCGAATTTGAAATTGATAAGCGGGCATAACCATGTAGTTCAAATCAGGACCTAATGAGTCTTTGACTTCCATGTACTTGGCAGTCTTGACCGCAATGGCTTGGTATTCCGCCTCGTATTTAGCGTAAGACGCTTTGTTATAAAGCTTTAAAACATCGATTTCTTTACGGCATTGCTCAGCGCGATTTTGGTTAAGGTTTGTTTCTGATTCTGCCTGAGCGGCCTTCGCAGAGGTGGCGATTGGGGCGTCAGTGCTGGCGCTCGCAGGTACAGCCTCATATCCCGCAGGCGAGTGTGCTGGTGTCGAAGGTGCGACTTCAGAGGGTGATTGCTGAACGACGGCAGGTGGAGGAGCCACTTCAGGTTTTTCTGGGGTTTTCGTAGCGCATCCCGCGAGAGCAAGTCCTACCACTACAACGATGCCACACATTTTATCCATCGGTTTCACCAAGAGGTATTTATGGTTGGCTGAGTCGTTAGGTTCTGGGTAAAAGCAATAACTCGTTCAATGATCGAGTATGAATTTTCTACCAGCCTCAAGGCGCTCAGCCTCTCTTCCTTGAGTGCGCAGGTGAACGATAATAGTAAAAAAACAAAGAGATGACGAGTAAAAGCTCGCCAGAAAAGCCACAAATTTAATGGGCCAATTACTGGGAAGCCAAGCTGCGCACGCGCCCTGATTGTGCCGCGTCGCAAGCGGACAATCGCTTTCGCAAACGGCCACGATGAAGTGGGGTGCGGTGCACTTGTATGACGCCGAACTGAAACTATCCGCCGCGCCTGCCTTGGCGACGTGTCACGGACTTACGCATGCTCAATGGAAGACGTCGCGAGGGTAAAAGGGGGTGGTCACTCATCTACGGGTGTTCCCCTCCCCGCAACCCGCGTTGAGCAAACCCGGCTAGGCAGGCTACCGTCGCTATAGTCGACGCTATTGCCGACCGTACTTCCAGGAGCTTGTACCAGTGTCCGACACGCCGATCAACGTCGCTTACACAAAGCGCTTCAACGCCGTACTCGCCTACATTGATGAGCATCTCGAAGATGATCTGTCGGTGAAGACGTTGAGCCATGTGGCGAATTTTTCGACGTTTCACTTCCATCGCCAATTCACCGCGTTCGTCGGCGTGCCGGTTTCACGTTATGTGCAACTGATGCGGCTACGACGCGCCGCCCATCGCTTGGCCGCCGTCGCGGATCACTCGGTACTGGAGGCGGCACTCGGTGCCGGTTTCGACAGTCCCGAGGCGTTTTGCAGGGCGTTCAAGCGAGCGGTCGGTATGACGCCGAGTGCGTTCAGGAAGGCGCCGAACTGGCAGGTCTGGCATGCGGTGTTCACCATCCCTCATTTTTCCAGGACTATCATCATGCAAGTACGAATCGTGGAGTTCCCCGAAGTCCGGGTCGCAGCGCTTGAACATTGCGGCCCCCCCGGGCTCGTCAATGAGAGCGTGAGCAGGTTCATCGAGTGGCGCATGCAGAGCGGGCAGTCGCCGGTGGCATCGAGTCGCAGCTTTGGCATTCCCTACGGCAACCCCGACACCACGCCAGCAGAAGCATTCCGCTTCGCCATTTGCGGCGAGATTCACGAGGCGGTGGAACCGAATGCGTTCGGCGTGCGCGAACTAGTCATTGCTGGCGGTCGCTGCGTCGTAGTGCGGCACGTGGGGTCACCGGACCACATCGGCGAATCGATCTATCCGATCTACCGCGATTGGCTGCCTGCCAGTGGCGAAGAACTGCGTGATCAGCCACTGTTCTTCCATTACCTGAGCGTGTATCCGCAAACACCGCAGGATCAATGGCAAACGGATGTGTATGTTCCGTTGCAGTAACGGGGCGAGCTGCTTTTTGCAGCGTGGCTGACGTTGGCGAGTCTCCGTTCAGGGGGATAGCTTTTTGTGAAAAGCTGTAATTGGCCAAAAGTAGACCGTCAGCCATTCCATTGATGAGCCTAAATCCGGCGTCGATTGGCACTGGCATGGGGACTGTTATTTAATTTCGTCCCCACAATTTCGGCGGCTACGTCAAATAGCAAAAGACGACAATCTTCCTCCGACAAACCGAGGTGGGTTGCTGATAAACCTACAAGTAGGTTTTCCCTCTTCCAGGAGCAGGTTACGTTTGGCTCTATCTTGAACTTGAAGGACACCGGCGTATCAGAGGGCAACAAGTCCCCCCCTACTCTTTCGCCATCACTCAAGAGATACATCGATAGAGTTTCTCGCTCGCCAAACCGTCATTCTAGAGAACCTATGTCTCCCAGATATTTCTCGTCGTTGAAATAGTATTGGTCGTGCATCATCACGCTCAGTCGCTTTCCCAAGAGCATAGTGGTGCCGCCACAGGCAGTGGCGAAAATGAGTCACTCAACCTATGGACTATGACTAGAGTGATAGCCGGTAGCGGCAACCAGGACCACTGCGCAAGCTATTGAAATTGAAGGGTTGCAGGCTGGATATGTGTTAGTTCCTGCAGGTTGTGAAATCTTTATCCATCCGATGTGTCAAAAACAGCAATCCTTGGCTTAAAGAATTCTGGTTACCTGCCGCTATAGAGGTTGAGTCTTGCTGTATTTTCTATACAAGACGAGGGAAAATGCTTTCGCGTCATGGATGTATGACCTAAAGCCACTATCCTTCTGCATCAAGAAGGCACTTGTAGTTAAAGTGCTTACCGAAACGCGGCAAGACATGAGTTATAGTGATTATCAAAATTAAAGGGATATTTATGAGATTCGCTAAACTGTTCGGGGCAGCAACTCTATTCGCCTCTATGATTGCATCTGCCCAAGCAGGCACCATCGTCACCGTGAAGGTGAAGAACTCTACGACCGGCCCAGCCGCGTACACTTTCGAGTACTTTTCAGGGAGTGTAGCCCCCACCCCAAGTACGATTCTGCCGTCTGCAACGACAACATTTGCCCTGACCAGTGTCGCGGATACGGTTTCAGGAATGCGGTTTGTCTATACGTCAGGTAATAAGAAATGTCGTTTTGCAGCAAGCCACCAAGTCAATCCAACGACTAAAGCCCCTAGCTGGGCTAAAATGGGCACTAGCACTGGTTTCGATAACGCTACTTGCAATGCAAATATCACAGCAATTCAATCGGCGCCCCCCTATAACTACACTGTCGAATTTGAAATCAAATAATCCGACATTTGTATAGGAACCCTAGCTGAAGATAGCTCTCGAGCTATCCTCAGCGCATGGAGTATCACCATGGACATTTCGATCAAATCGTATCAAGCAAGTACACAGGCAAAGGTTTCCACACAAGAGAAGCTTCCTTCGTCCAACCCTGTAAATTTACCTTCAGGGGATGCCGCCCTCAAGACGACGGAGACCGTCACAATCTCCGATTCTGCACGGGCACTGTACGCATTAAGTAAGGCTGATGACAAACAAGCCTCTATGTCCAATAGGGATTTAAAAGGACAATATGCAAAAGGTCAGAGCGATATGTACAATTTCGGGCAGCGGATTGCTGGCGGGAATCTTAATAATGAGGATCTACTCCCCAAAACAGACGACCCTGCCCGTTTGGCGTTAGGTCAGCAGTCACTGGATTACGCCATTGGGCTTTCTAAACTCCCTCCCGAAAAACTTCCAAACCCATTTGAAGGTATGGCCCGAAACGGGCTAAGCAATATTGTTTATGATGATTCAGGAACCTATACGGATGCTGAACGGTATGCCGCTTATGGGGAGCTTAGTAAGCAGGATGAAACATATTTTTCCAAGTTGTACGCCACTATAACGAACGGCGGTGACAACAGTGAAATCTTCAAAGGCATCATGGACTATTTCGATGATCTTCCAGGGGTCGAGAAAGCGGCATACCCTGATGGTTTTAGGGACAGTATAAAAAGTCTTTACCAAGAGCAGTTAGGACAATCGGGGCCGCTCGCCCTTCTCCGGCAATCGACTGAAAACGACTCTGATAAATTGTCACCGAGCCTCTTCAACAAGGAACAATCACCGGAGCAGATGTTACAGGCCGTCTTAGAAAAAGCGATTGCTCTTTCAACGGTCTGACCAGTCCAAAGCAACCAATGTGTCAGTGCACGGATTAATTAGGAACGTCAGCATGGCTCGAGAACGGTCACGGCCATAACAAAGCACTGGTGCAGGCGTTGGGCGTTGAAGTGGAGCGTCAGCAGGATTTCCGATTTACTCTGCTGGAGATCGCCGACCTTCACTCCATGCCGCAAGAGATTGATGCACGATGTTGGGGTATGGTGCTTTCCGATGGACGAGTCCGTTGAAGATGAATGCACAGTCCGACCTTGTGTTGAGGAAGTAGGCTTGGCGATGATCGTGCGAGCCGAATTTTGCGATGCCGATGGCACTCGCTATCTGGGGTACGTGCACTGGAGTCTGGTTGAACATATTGGCCATCGACAACCCACGCTGTTCCTCAATGACGGCACAGCTCTCTCGTTCTGGGGAGGAATTGTTAAACCCTCCTGAGATGAAGCGAAACGGATTTCTTTCCCTATCACATTTAAGTCTGAACCATTGCTCGGGCTCACGGCCGATGGTTGGCTTCCTGGAAGGGATGTATTAGTTAGATAGCAATGACCAGATTTCTTGTCTTTCGATAGGTTAAAGGTGAGGACAATAGCTACCCTAATCTGGCTTACAGCAGTGCTTGAAAGCGGCAAAAAAGCCAAAGCGAGTCGACCGGTTCTGGCCGTCTTCTGCCTTTCGTGAAGGACAGAAATCGACCCAAAGCGGACATTCCGTCTATTACAAACCGAGACCAGAACGCCTAGGGCGTGCGTTCGTTCGGACTTTTTGTGGATGGTTCAGTGGCAGGATCTGCGCGATGGCAAATCCGACTTCGAAACAGGTGAAGCCGAGGATCAGAAAACTGGCTCCATGGACTACCGCGAATAGTTGCCAGACAGTGAACAGTATTCTCGCCAGTGCGTCATATAAACCAATGCTGCGGCTCGGCTGTCGTAGCCGGCAGAGCGACCAGACCACCACCACACTGCCCGGCAGGTTGGCAAATAGCATGACGGTAATGTCTAGTGTCGGGACTGGTCGGTCCAATGCAAGCACGCCGGATACATTCGCTCGTAATGATATGACTGGTGGCCGGTGCAAGTTGGATGAGCCTCAAGATCAATGTCATGGGGGAGTTAATCCGATAGAGGTGCTCCCTCACGCAGAAACTCACTCACGAAATCGATGAAGGCTCTGACCTTGGCAGGGGGTAAATGTCGAGATGGGTACAGGGCGTAAAGATCAAACTTCTCACCTCTCCAGCCTTGAAGTAATTCAACAAGATGACCTTGGGCGATAAGATCCTTCACCCCGCTGGCTTTGATGCGTGCAATACCTACGCCCGCCAAGCACGCACCTATCAGAGTACCTGATTCATTGACCAATAATCTGCTGGTGGTCTTGACCGGCATCGTCGTTTTTCCCCTTGTGTACTCCCACTCCATAGGCAACCCGGTCATGGTGCTTTTCATCTGAATACAGGAATGGTGAATCAGATCAGAGGGTGTTTTAGGAGACCCGTATTTACTCAAGTAGTCCGGCGAAGCGACAGTGACCGTACTGGTTTCCAGCAATTTGCGTGCGATCAAGGTAGACGACGGTGGTTGGCCGAAGCGGATCGCAATGTCGAATCCTTCTCCGACCAGATCACCCAGTTGATCGCGGACGAGGAGTTCAAGGGAGATCTCTGGGTACAGCGTTAAAAACCTGGACAAGTGGGGCGCCATCATCCGACGGGAAAAGTACGTATCGACATTGACTCTCAGTCGGCCCCGCACGGCAGTGGATGCGCCGGAGGTTAAGTTGACCGCATCACCTATCCCTGCCAACAACGGACTTATTTCTCCGTAGAGCATGCGTCCTTCATCCGTTAGCGTCACTGACCGTGTTGTTCTATCGAACAGTCGTACGCCGATGCTTGTCTCTAGACGTCCAACAGCGCGGCTGATGCCAGAGGGCGACATGCTCAATGCTTCAGCCGCCCGCGCGAAGCTGCCACTGTGAACGATAGCGGCCAGGACACTGATGTTTGAAAGCAGGCGACCGTCAAAACTCATCTCGCTATCCACTCGTGCGTAAAGGTCACTAAAGATGTGACTGGTTGGGCATTCTGTCAATGATAAAAGGTAGCTACTCTGGCCCTGTCTTCAAATTCAGGTCCTTCTCCATGCCATACGATCTCACTCGCCGGAACATGCTCAAAGGTGCATCGGGTCTTCTGGTTGCGTCGGCCTTTGCGGGGTTGACCGAGGCCGAGGCGTCAACTCAAACGGTTTGGTCCACACCCAAGCCAGATGCTTCATTCAGGTCCATCGACCAGGCACTTGATGCCGCTGTTCGAAATGGCACGGTGGCGGGTGTCGTAGCAATAGGAGCGACAAAACAAGGCGTGGTGTACGAAAAAGCATACGGCAGCGGTAATTTGAAGTCGGGAACGGCGATTTCATCGCAATCGGTGTTCTGGTTGCTGTCGATGACTAAAGCGATCACTGCAACTGCGTGCATGCAGTTGATTGAGCAAGGGAAACTGTCGCTTGACCAACCAGCGAGCGAAATTCTTCCGGAATTAGCGTCACCTCATGTGCTTGAAGGGTTTGACGCATCAGGACAGCCTCGTTTGCGCGCGGCTGCTCGGCCCATCACCGTGCGACACCTTTTGACCCATACCTCTGGATTTACCTACAGCGTATGGAGCGAGGCGTTGGGCGAATATGAAAAAGTTACGGGTATGCCTGATATCGCCACGTCCAAAAATGGCGCGTTCACGGCTCCTCTGGAGTTTGATCCGGGAGACCGCTGGGAGTACGGCATCAGTCTGGACTGGGTGGGGAAACTGGTCGAGGCGGTGAGTGGCCAGTCATTGGAGATCTACTTCAAGGAAAACATTTTTTCACCACTGGGCATGACCGATACAGGCTTTCTTATAAGTAGCGCTCAAAAGCAACGGGTTCCCACTCTTCATATGCGCCAGCAGGATGGATCGTTGAAGACAGGCCCGTTCGAGATGCCTCAGCGTCCTGAGTTTTTCAGCGGCGGCGGCGGTTTGTTCAGTACACCTCGAGACTATTTGAAGTTCCTTCAAATGCTCCTGCACCGTGGCGTGTTCAACGGTTCGACCCTTTTGAAACCAGAAACTGTCGCGACGATGTTCCGCAACCATATCGGCGACCTAAACGTCGTCGAGATGAAGTCAGCACAACCTGCCTATTCAGAAAGCTTTAACCAATTTCCTGATACCCCGCACAAATGGGGGCTGTCGTTTGACATCAACAGCCAACCGGGGCCCAACGGGCGAAGTGCGGGTAGCGGGAGTTGGGCCGGGTTGCTTAATTGTTATTTCTGGCTAGACCCGGTCAAGCAGGTGACCGGTGCGATCTTTACCCAGACACTGCCGTTTTATGACCCAGCAGTAGTGAAGCTTTATGGACAGTTCGAGCATGGGCTTTACGCCGGACTGAATAAGGCTTGATGTACTTCTAACACCTAAGGAAACAGAACTATGTATGTCATCACGGGTATCACCGGAAAAGTCGGCGGCGCAGTGGCACGTGCGCTTCTCTATAATCGTCAAGCTGTTCGCGCGGTAGTAAGAGACCCGGTAAAAGGCGCGTATTGGGAAGCTCTGGGGTGTGAAGTCGTCATTGCCAATATGGATGATGCCTCGGCACTTACCCGCGCATTTGAGGGCGCGAGTGGTGTTTTCATTCTTCCGCCCTCCGAGTTCGATCCAGCCCCAGGTTTTCCGGAAGCGCGTGCTGTCATTGATGCCGTGTCACAAGCAATCGATGCTGCCAGGCCAGAGAAAGTAGTGTGCATCTCCACCATCGGTGCCCAGGCGGCTCAGATCAATTTGTTGACCCAGCGTACGTTGATGGAGAAGGCGCTGAGCGCACTTCCAGTGCCGGTTACCTTCCTGCGTCCGGGCTGGTTCATGGACAATGCGGCGTTTGATATCACATCAGTTCTTGAGCAAGGCATGATCAACAGCTTTCTTCATCCGCTTGATAAACAGGTGCCGATGATCGCGTCGGCTGACGTCGGTGAAGTCGCTGCTGGATTGCTCCAAGAGCAATGGACGGGTGCGCAAATAGTCGAACTGGAAGGCCAATGGGTCTCGCCTAACGAGATGGCGAAGGTCTTCGGTGAGATCTTGGGCAAGCCTATTTCCGTAGAAGCGGTCCCACGCGAAAGCTGGGAGCCAATGTTTCGCGAACAAGGTGCTCTCAATCCGTTACCGAGGATGCAGATGCTAGACGGTTTCAATGAAGGGTGGATTGAATTCGAGCGCAGCGCTGATGTTCGGATGAAAGGGAAAACGACGCTTAAAACGGTTCTTAAAGGTCTTCTTTTTCAGTCGAAATAAGCTCACGTGGCTTGCCTTTTATCGGGCACGGCGCGGCGAACGAATTGGGTGGAAGTCAGATGGATTTGGATTTTTCGTTGGTACTATGCGCTGTGCTGGCGGTGACCGGCATTGCGAAGATTCTTGATTTCGCAATCATTGATAAAAGGCCCGGTATTGAGGCGCCTGCCGTCATATCAGGTGCGGCTAATAACGGGGTCGGCCGTGTTTTAAGTTGGGCAGTGTACGGTGTGCGATTTTTATCCAGTCTGTTTGCAGTCATTCTGGTGGTCTTCATTATCCGGTCGTTCATTGTCGAGCCATTCAAGATTCCGTCTGACTCCATGCTGCCGACACTGGAATCGGGCGACTTCATCCCGGTGAACAAGTTTGCTTACGGACTCCATATTCCTGTCATGGGAACAAAAATATTGAGTCATGGCATTCCTGAACGGGGCGACGTCATTGTTTTCCGCTACCCACAGGATCCCCGTATACACTATATAAAACGCATCGTGGGTCTGCCGGGCGACACCGTCGCGTATAGGGATAACCAACTTTTTGTAAATGGCGTGAAGATTGCCATCGACTTGGTGCCTGGCCGTTTGGATACGCCAGTGGGTCTATCCGCCAACAGATACAGTGAAACGTTGGGGATTCACCCCCATGATATTTACGTAAATCCAAGAGGCGACCATAACATTTATCCAGTCTGGAAATTTCCTCATATAGAAAACTGCATCTATGGGGCATCAGAGGTCAGCTGTCAGGTTCCCGCAGGCTACTACTTTGGAATGGGTGATAACCGCGACAATAGCGCCGATAGCCGCTATTGGGGATTTGTGCCGGAAGCTAATATCGAAGGCAACGCTTTTGCTGTCTGGCTGAACTTTCGGAAACTTGGAAGAATTGGTCTATTGATTAATTCGCTACGGCCTTCATCGCTGGATTATATAGATTAAAGGTGATTTGATGAAACGCTTGATCTCTAAAAGTTTGACTATTCCCCGTTTAGGTTTTGGTACGTTCCGTATGCCCGGTGACGGCTGCCAAGCGGTAGTCGAAAGTGCTATCGACGTGGGTTATCGGCATATTGATACTGCGGCCATGTACGACAATGAGGCGTCGGTAGGTCGTGCACTAGTCGCATCAGGTATAGCGCGCAGCGAGCTATTTGTTACGACAAAAGTGTGGCACGACCAGCTCGAGCCAACCGCGTTGTTGAAATCATTCGATAAGAGCCTGTTAAAGCTTGGGTTGGAATACGTCGATCTTTACATGGTTCATTGGCCTTCGGCATCCATGGACATGGCAGCCCTGATGAAGACCCTCGGCTCTTTGCGTGATAGCGGACGAATTCGGGAACTGGGGGTGTGTAATTTCAATATGCCGATGCTTCGTACCGCGATCGATGAGTTGGGTGCATCCGTTGCAGCGGTTCAGGTCGAATACCATCCATTCCTTGATCAGACTCGTCTTTTAACCTTCCTAAGGGAAAGAAATATTCCATTGGTCGCGTACGCGCCTCTGGCTCAGGGTAGAGCGGCGACTGATCCGACGTTGATGCAAATAGGCGCTAAGCATGACGTCTCGGCAGCTCAGGTCGCCATCGCGTGGCTACTTGATCAAGACGGTGTGATCGCAATTCCGAAAGCTCAGCGCGCCGAAAGTCAGAAAGCGAACCTGGAAGCCCTTGCGGTGAAACTGGACGACGAGGATCGGCAGGCGATCGCATCTCTCGCTAAAGATCAGCGCTTTGTCCAGCCTCCGTTTGCTCCTGATTGGGATGCAAAGTGATCCGGTAATTAATCGATTAGGAAAATTATTCAGACGCTTCTATAAATGTCTCTGAATCGATTGCAGCCCGTCATGTCGGGTTGCAATCGACTCGTTCTGTAGGTCCTGGATCGTCGTTTTAGCAAAAAAGGCAATCACAAGGAAACTGGATGGTTGCATTGCATTGGTCACAGGCGCCATCAGATACATGAGACGAAAAGCAGCATTCCCATACGCCATCCCTTCTAAACGTATATTCGATAGGCGATGAACATACATCAGTAGCAGACCAGGCTCATACCGCACTATCACGTGTCGATTCGCTCTTGAAGGAAGTAGAGTCGTCAAGTGAGCATCTGCTGCAAGTGACCATTTTGCTGGCTGACATGGCTGACTTTGAAGCCATGAACGAAGTCTGGGACGCTTGGGTGCCAGAAGGACATTCACCAGCACGAGCGTGCAGTGAGGAAAAGCTGGCTGTTTCGCGATTGCTGGTCGAATTTCTTGTCAGCGCTGCTAAAGCCTAAAACAAGGCAAAAACTGTAATCATGGCGAGCGATTTACGCTTAACCGCGCTCGTCTGAGCCTACGCAAGCGATGAGCGCGTCAGTCCATAATGTCCGCTTCTGGTCTTGCCGCTACCGCGCATGTCGCTGGCCTTGCCGCGAATGACCAGGGTGTCGGGCGGGCCGGAGACCTCGATGTCATCGACCGTGTAGCGGCCCAGGCGGGCCAGTGCTTTGCTGTCGTACCCAAGGTAAATCTGTATCGCAGCCCCTTTTATGGAGAGGGACACTACGCCGTCGCGGTAATCAATGCGCAGCTCGAACTCGTCCGACTCCATGCCAGGCTTGTCGAGAGTACGCAGTAGCAGTAGACGATCATTGATCAGAGCCGTGATGTCGGTGCCGTCAGCGACAATCCTGAAAATAGGTTTCAAAAAGGAATACCCCATATACGAAAAAGCCCCGCAGAGGCGGGGCTAATTCAGCGATTAACAGCTAGAAAGCTTCGACAGGTTTCATTGCAGCTTCGGCGGCTTTATTTGCTTGCAGCTTTGGAAAACTGAACCTGATTATTAGAGCAGAATCGGCCCCCTCACCGGTGAGAATAAGCTCCGCAGCCCGCACGTTATCAGGCAATGCGGAGAGCTGACTGCTCATATTTCGGTAGCCCTTGTTCTGTTCGACACCTTCGTAAAAGGTGTAAGTCAACGTATCGCCGTTTAGTGCGCGGGTTTCGTAAATGTCAACTTTTGAGGTTAGTTCCTCTTGGTTCTTCGCTGTCGCAGAAGCCTGAACAACATCGAGCAGCGACTTGCCATCGGAAAGCGAGGTGAGCTTAAAGGTCTTTGCGATAGAGCCTAAAGCCGTAGCATGCAGATCGTTATCGAACGGACTGAACAGAGAAAACATAACCAGCTTCGATCCGGAAAAAATCAGGGCTGCTGTAAATTTGTGACCGATGAAATCTACGTCATCAAGACAGCGTGCTACCCCTCCCACCTCGTCGGAGCAGTCGTAGTACCCCTTCGCTTCCTTGAAGCTGGATAACGGAGCACCATAGGCATAGCTTTTGAAAAGGTTGTCGGCGGCTACCGCGCTCAAGGAACTTAAAAAGAGCCCCATTCCCATCAACGTGCCTGCTATCAATTTCTTGCTCATCAAATCACTTCCCTATGAAAAACCACAATCAGTAGTGGCTGGATGCTACCAACCTTGTCCAGTGGTTGTCTTCCTCAATCCCATAGCTGCACCTGCTCTGCGACAGCATCGGCAAGATCAGGAAAGGTGATCAACAACCCTGTGCGCAACGGCTGCAGCTCATCCGCCAATAACCGATTGGCCGCGAGCACCGCCTCAACAGTGCCATTCAGGTGCCCGTAATGCTGGTATCACAACGTATCCAGCAGGTCGCCGTCAGACGTTCTGCATATCATCGCCATAGCGTGTGAACTCCAAACTAAAGGTTTGCTTGCTCGGGATCCCGCCAGCCAGCAACGCGCCCTGCTCTTCCTCCAGACTGCGCAAGCACTAGGTCCCGAGGACTACGCCGTAGCCGGTGGTCAGGTTCAACGGCAGCAACTGGGCACCGATGGAGCGGAGGGTGTCCAGCTGCTTGAGGCTGCCTTTGAACGTGGGGAATATCGCACCCTTGAAGCTGAGTTTTTCCTCCCCCATACCAATGGCCTGCTGCGCCGGTCGACGACTGAGGCGCTCTTGCGAGGCCCAGCGAAATTCCGTCTACCGGCGCAGTTCATCGAACGCCGCCGTGTCGAGGTTGAAGTAGAACGGCTGGGCGTTCGTTTGTAGCGGCTGCAGGATCAGCAGGTGCGGAAACGGTTTAACCGCTTCCGCCAAGGGCGTGGCATTTGGCGCCAGGACGCTGGTGGGCAAAATGTTCGCCAAGCGCGGGCTGACCTTGCCGGCCATCTGGTTGATTGCGGTACTGGCCTGTGCGGCTTGTTCCTTCAAGGTGCCCAGGCGCTCATCAATGGTCGATATCGCACGGGTCGTTTTGCTGTAGGTCGATAATACCGCGCCGACCCTGGACTACGCCGCATCGATACCGCGCATCACCCGCTGCAGCTTTTCACCAACACCCGGCGGCACACCGGGAATGCTGGACAGTTCATCGGCCGCCCCGGTGATCTCGCCAATGGCGCCGTTCACCGGGCCGATCATGCCGTCGATGCTGTGTCGACCCGCCTCCCCAGCCTTGACCAGGGATTTGAAACCGGACTGCAGTTGCTCCATGTAAGCCATGACAACACCTTAAACGTGAGGGGCATCGAATAGGTTGCGCCGCGCCTGCTCCCGGCTGAACTCCTCGAACAGCTGACGCATGTACGGCATCATTTCCTGCGCCAGTTCCCGTGGATCCTTGACGTCGCCCTGCACCGTCACCGGCATGGTAGGGGCGAACGTCCAGGCCTGCTCAACGCGAGCAGGATCCGGTTTCGCGGCGGCGCCGGCGCTGAGCAACGTCAGGACTGCTGCAGCTGATGGAGCAGTCGCCAACGACCGGGCAACGTCCCCCATCAATGGGCCGGTAGCCGGAGCCGGTGCCAGTTGAGCAAACCGAGAAATACCCGGCCCACTGGGCTTCGGCAGCAGCAACGGCGAGGGCTGAGCCAAGCGTTCTATCGGTTTATCCGGCCCACCGAATGCAGCCTCGCCCACAGCACTGCCCAGCTCGCCGCCGCCCCAGCTACCGAGGAACCCGCCAATCAGCCCGCCGACGAAGGTGCCGATCACGGGCACCACCGAACCAATTGCGGCACCTGCTGCAGCACCGGCCAGCGTGCCGGCCAATGTCCCTGCAGCGTTGCCGTAGCCTTCGGCTTTTTCGTCGCGGGTCTCTGCATTCTGATAGGTATCAGCAGCGATCAACCCAGCCTCGATCAGCGCCATGGGCGCCCCGACCTTGGCGAAGCCGAGCCCCTTGCCCATCATCGCCTTGGGCGCGAATCGACTAGCCGTAGCGCCAAGCGGCGCTGTAGCCACAGCGGTGCTGGCGGCTACCCAGAAAGACAACCTGGCCGAACTTAAACAGCTACGCCCCACATTCGATGGGGCTCCCATAGACTCCATGACGCCAGCAAATATCGCCGGGTATCGCGACGCACGCACCGCCAAGGTTAGAGCCCACCGAGAAATCGCCCTTCTGTCTCACGTGTTCAATATGGCCTGCGAGTGGGGTCTCACTCCTTGTCAAGGCGTCAGGAAGAACAAGGAGGTTCCACGCGACTACTATGCCAATGCGGTGGTTTGGGACGCGGTCTACGGTATGGCGGGCCCCGAACTTAAGGAAGCCATGGACCTGGCCTACCTGACAGGCCAGAGACCGGCCGACGTAATCATCATGCGTAGCGACGACACCGAGGGCGATTACTTCTTAGTCACTCAAGGTAAAACCGGGCAGAAACTCAGAATTTTGATGCGGACAGAATCCGGAGAAAACAGTCTCGGGAAATTGGTTAGAGAGATAACCGAAAGGAATGCCAACCACCCGTCCAAGTACCTACTCATCAACAAGCACGGTAAAAGGATGACGAAAGGAATGTTGCGCCTACGGTGGGACAAGGCAAGGGAAAAGGCGCAGCAGAACGCGCTGGATAAGGGCGACCCTATGCTCGCAGCAAAGATTGGAGGGTTTCAGTTTCGTGACATCAGACCCAAGGCGGCATCGGAAATCATCGATATTGGCGACGCCAGCCTACTGCTGGGACATAGCAAGCAAGAGATTACCAAACGGGTATACAGGAGGATTGGCGCCACTGCCAAACCATCAAAATAGGCAAAATTTCGGAACGCCTACCCGAAAGTTTCGGAACGCCTATCAAAAACCGCCGTTGCCTACTCAAACCCCAGAAACACAAAAGCCCCGCATTCGCGGGGCTTTCGTTTGAATCTTGGCGGGAAACCAGGGATTCGAACCCTGGAGACGCTATTAACGTCCGCCGGTTTTCAAGACCGGTGCATTCAACCACTCTGCCAATTTCCCTTGTGCGTCACGAGATTATAATAGCCCATCCCGTCTCAGCGGGCGCCATAATACCCGAATGAAACACACTGTCAAACTCTCGCCATCGCTTGTTACAGAGCGTCTGTTATGATCTTTGCGACTGAACGTTTCAAAACCGAAGGAGTGTCGCCATGCGCGAACAGAATTACGCAGTGAATGGCAACGCGCAGGCTGAGCAGCTTGAAGTCAGCCGCGTGTTGCGCAACACCTATGGCTTGCTCGCCCTTACCCTCGCCTTCAGCGGCGTGATGGCGTTCGTGGCGCAGCAAATGCGCGTCGGCTACCCGAATATCTTTGTCGTGCTGATCGGCTTCTATGGTCTGTTCTTCCTGACCAACAAGCTGCGTGACTCGGCGTGGGGCCTGGTGTCGGCGTTTGCGTTGACCGGTTTCATGGGCTTTATCCTCGGCCCGATACTCAACCGCTACCTCGGCATGGCCGGTGGGGCGGAAGTGGTCAGTTCGGCGTTTGCCATGACGGCCCTGGTGTTTGGTGGTCTGTCGGCCTACGTGTTGATCACCCGTAAGGACATGAGCTTCCTGGGCGGCTTCATCACCGCTGGCTTCTTCGTGCTGCTGGCGGCCGTGGTCGCAGGCATGTTCTTCCAGATCAGCGGTCTGCAACTGGCGATCAGCGCAGGTTTTGTGCTGTTCTCCTCGGTGTGCATCCTGTTCCAGACCAGTGCGATCATCCACGGCGGTGAGCGTAACTACATCATGGCGACTGTCAGCCTGTATGTGTCGATCTACAACCTGTTCATCAGCCTGTTGCAGATCTTCGGCATCATGAGCCGCGACGACTGATCGCTAGCGCAATAAAAAATGCCCCGTATCGACAGATACGGGGCATTTTTATTTCTTACGTATCGAGAGCAGCCGATCAGTACTGGTTGGGCTCCATTTCCAGATCGACCTTGAAACGCTGTGCAATGTCGCGCTGGATACGCTGGGCCAAGTTGGCGATATCGTGCCCGGTGGCACCGCCGTAGTTGACCAGCACCAGCGCCTGCAGCGTGTGCACCCCGGCATCCCCCTCACGAAAGCCCTTCCAGCCGGCCTTGTCGATCAGCCAGCCGGCCGCGAGCTTCATCTGCCCATCGGCCTGTGGGTATGCCACCAGGTCCGGATACAGCGCCTGCAGTTCAGCCGCCACCGCCTGGGCCACCAATGGATTCTTGAAGAAACTCCCGGCATTGCCCAGCTCTGCCGGGTCCGGGAGTTTTTCCCGGCGGATGCTGCAGATGGCCCGGCTGACATCGCTCGGCGTCGCGTCGGTAATGCCCTGCCCTGCCAGACGCTGCTGCACCGGGCCGTAGTCGAGTGTGAGGTGGCGGGCGCGACTCAGGGCAAAACGCACCCTCAGGATCAGCCAGCGCCCGGTCTCGTGCTTGAACAGGCTGTCACGATAGGCGAATTTGCATTCTTCCAGGCTGAAGTCGCGCAGTTCGCCAGTGTGTCGGTCCAGGGCGGTGAGGCCGACGAACACATCCTTGATCTCCACACCATAGGCGCCGATGTTCTGCATGGGGGCTGCGCCAACGGTGCCGGGGATCAGACTGAGGTTTTCCAGGCCGCAGAACCCCTGTTCCAGGGTCCACAGCACGAACGGGTGCCAGGCTTCACCCGCCTCGGCTTCGACCACCACCTGCGTGCCGTCATCGTGCAGCACACGGATGCCTTTGGTGGCCATGCGCAGCACCAACGCCTGGATGTCCTGGGTCAGCAGCAAGTTGCTGCCACCGCCGATCACCAGCAATGGCACCGCCTGCGCAGCTGAATAGGCCAGGGCCTCACGGACGTCGTCGTCGCTGTGGGCCTCGGCGAATAGCCGGGCACGTACGTCAATGCCAAAGCTGTTGAATGGCTTGAGCGATACCTGCGCAAGCACCTGCAAGGTCATAACCGCCCCTTCAATTCGATCACCAATAAATCACAGGCACGTTCGATCAAATCCAGGACCCGTTCGAAGCCTTGTTCACCTTCGTAATACGGGTCGGGGACTTCGTCCACTTCAGCCTCGTAGCGGCGCAGGAACAGGTCCAGCTCCGCCTTGCCCTGCGCCGGCTGCATGGCCTTGAGGTTGCGCAGGTTGCTGTGGTCCATGGCCAGGATCAGGTCATAGCGCGCAAAGTCGGCGCGCGAGACCTGCTGGGCCCGCTGGGCCGACAGATCGTAGCCACGCACCAACGCCGCACGCTGGCTGCGTGGGTCCGGCGGGTTGCCGATATGCCATTCGCCGGTACCGGCGGACGCTACGTCGACCTGCCCCGCCAGCCCCGCTTCACGCAATTTATGGCGCAGTACGCCTTCTGCGGTGGGCGAGCGACAGATATTGCCCAGGCAGACAAACAGGACCTCCATCAGGCCCCCAGCAGGCGACGGACGCGCTCAAGGTCTTCCGGGGTGTCGACACCGGCCGGCGGCGCTTCCAGCGCATCGCCCACGTGGATGCGCACGCCGTGCCACAGCGCCCGCAGTTGCTCCAGGGATTCGGTGTTTTCCAACCAGCACGGGCCCCAGCTGACGAAGTCATGCAGGAAACCGGCGCGGTAGGCGTATATGCCGATATGGCGGCGGTAGGGCACGCCTTCCGGCAACACATCAGGTTGCTTGGCAAACGCATCGCGGGCCCATGGCAAGGTCGAACGGCTGAACGTCAGCGCCAGGCCGTTGATGTCGCTGACCACCTTCACCACGTTCGGGTTGAACAGGGTCGCGATGTCTTCGATCGGCTCGGCCAGGGTCGCCATGCGGGCTTCGCCATGGGCTGCCAGGTTGGCGGCTACCTGGTCGATCACGCTCGGCGGGATCAACGGCTCGTCACCCTGCACATTGACCACGATGGCATCGGGCGCGAGGCCAAGTTTTGTGGCGACTTCGGCCAGGCGATCGGTGCCGGAGTTGTGATCTTCACGCGTCAGTACGGCTTCGGCGCCGAAGCCTTGGCAGGCTTCAATGATACGCGGGTCATCGGTGGCCACCACCACGCGCTCGGCGCTGCTTTTGCAGGCCTGTTCCCACACCAGCTGGATCATCGGCTTGTCGCCGATCAGTTGCAGCGGCTTGCCCGGCAGCCGGGTCGACGCATAGCGGGAGGGAATGACAACGGTAAAGGCTGTGGTCATTTATCCAGGCGCTCATCGGTGGTCAGGGTGCGGGCTTCGCTTTCGAGCATCACCGGGATGCCATCACGGATCGGGTAAGCCAGGCCGGCGCCTTTGCTGATCAGCTCGGTTTTGTCGGCGCTGAGCTTGAGCGGGCCTTTGCAGATCGGGCAAGCGAGGATGTCGAGCAGTTTGGTGTCCATGAGTGTTTCCTGGAAAGAAGCGGTTTAAGGCAAAAGACGGGCAGGCAACAGACGCATCAACTGCGTGTCGAACCAGGCAACGAACGCCGGCGACGGCAGTGCATCCACCGCAAGGTACCACCAGTCGGGCTGGGCAAAGGCGCGGCACTTCACCGCGTCCTTCTCGGTCATGACCAGCGGCAATGACGGCGTAAAATTCAAGACCTCGGCACTGTATGGCGCGTGGTCGGCAAACGCATGGGATATCGGCTGCCAGTGTAGCGTTTCAAGGGTATTGAAGAAACGTTGCGGGTTGCCGATGCCGGCGACCGCATGCACTTGCTGGCCCGGTGCAAAATGATCGACCGGCTGGCGCTCGCCGGTCTGTAGATTGACCAGCGCGGCGGGCTGCAAGCGAAAGGCAAAACCGTCCTCGCGGTCGCTGGCGGCGCCGTTATAGAGCAGCGCGTCGACACTCTGCAGCCGCTCCACCGGTTCGCGCAACGGCCCTGCCGGCAGGCAACGGCGGTTGCCCAGGCCACGGGCGGCGTCGATCAGCACCAGTTCAAGGTCACGGGCCAGGCGGTAATGCTGCAGGCCGTCGTCGGAGAGAATGAGGTCCAGGGTTTCACTGGCCAACAGCGCCTTGACCGCACGGCTGCGATCGGGATCGATCATTAGCGGTACACCGCAGCGCTGCACAATCAACAAAGGTTCGTCACCTGCCACGTCAGCGCTGTGGCTGGCTTCGACCCGCCACGGCAACTGCGGTGGCTTAGCGCCATAACCGCGACTGACTACGCCCACGCGCAAGCCGCTGCGTCGGCAGTGCTCGATCAACCAGAGGATCAACGGCGTCTTGCCCGTGCCCCCCACGGTGATATTCCCGACCACCACCACCGGCACCGGCGATTGATAGATCTCGCCCTCACCCGCCAGGAAGCGTGTGCGCTTGCGTTGCACCACCCGGCGATACAGAGATTCCAGCGGCCGCAACAGTGCGAGTGCCGGATGGCCTTCGTACCAGGCCTTGAGCAAACGATCGGACATGGCCATCAGGGTGGGCTCGCCGCCTCGACGGTGGTCATGCGCAGATGGCTGAAGCCGAGCTTGCCGGCGGCATCCATCGCAGTGATCACGGCCTGGTGCTGGGTCTTGCCATCGGCGCTGATGGACAACGGCCGCTGGGTGTCACCGCCGGACTCTTTCTGCAACGCATCCATCAGGCTGGCGAGGTCGTTTTTCTCGAGCAACTGATTGTTCACCGAAAACACCCCGTCAGCGCTGATGGCGATGTCCAGTTGCTTGACTTCCTGGTCTTCGGCCGGCGAGCCGCTCACGGCTTCCGGCAGGTCGACGCGCAGCTCGGTTTGTCGGGTGAAGGTGGTGGTGACGACAAAAAACAGCAGCAGGATAAACACCACGTCGATCAGCGACGCGAGGTTGATATCGACATTTTCCCGTTGCTTGCGGCGAAATTTCACGCTTTGCCCCCAACCAGATCCACGTCACGGTCGCCCTGCACCACTTCCACCAGTTTGATGGCTTCCTGTTCCATGCCCACCACCAGTTCATCAATGCGACGCTGCAGGAAACGGTGGAAGAATACCGAAGGAATACCCACCATCAGGCCTGCTGCCGTGGTGATCAGCGCCTTGGAAATACCGCCGGCCAGCACGGCCGCGTTGGTGGTCATGCCGGAGCCCATGAACGAGCTGAAAATATCGATCATGCCCAGTACCGTACCCAGCAAACCGAGCAATGGCGCCATGGCGGCGATGGTGCCGAGGGCGTTGATGTAGCGCTCCAGTTCATGGATGACGCGCGCGGCGGCCTCTTCGATGCACTCTTTCATGATCTCGCGACCATGTTTGGAGTTGGCCAGGCCGGCGGCGAGGATTTCACCCAACGGTGAATTGGCGCGCAGCTCCTTGAGTTTGTCCTTGTCCAACTGCTTGTTCTTGATCCAGGACCAGACCTGCCCCAGCAGATGCTCGGGGGTAACGCGACTGGCACGCAGGGTCCACAGGCGTTCGGCGACGATGCCGAGTGCGGCGATAGAGCTCATGATGATCGGCAACATCATCCAGCCGCCGGATTTGACCAATTCCCACACAGTGAATGTCCCCTCGAAAAAGTGCGTCACTTTACCATATAGGTTCGTCGGCCACAGACCCCATCGGCCGCGGCTGCCAGAGCCTAAGGTAACCGCTCGCGCCAGAACCTGCGTTGACTGCGCGCAACAACCGGTGGTGCGAAAGCGCCCAATTGCACGCGCACAGCACCCTGCTCGGCACTGTCATACACCTGGCTGCCCAACCGCTGGTAGCGCGCCATCACCTGGGGATGCGGATGGCCGAACGCATTACCCCGCCCCCGTGAAATAAGCACGAATCCAGGGGCGAGGCGCTCCAGAAACGCCCACGACGAAGAACTGCGACTGCCATGGTGCGGCGCTTGCAACCATTCAGTGGGCACCGCCAGCGGGGAAGCGAGCATGGCCTGTTCGGCGGCGCGGTCAATGTCTCCGGTCAGCAGCAGGCGCTCGCCATTGGCCTGCACCTGCAACACGCAAGACTTCGGATTGCCACTGATGGCGCCAGGCCACTGCCAGAGTTCGAACGTCACGCCGTCCCAGGTCCAGCGCTCGCCACTGATGCACGGCCGGGTGCCGAGAAACGCCGGCAGCCCGTCGGTTTCTCCACCCACCACGCGCTTGATCGGCAGGCCCTTGGCAATCGCTGCCGCACCACCGGCATGATCGGCGTCGGCGTGGCTGAGCAGCATCAGGTCCAAGGCCGCTACCCCAAGCTTTCGCAACGACGGCAACACCACGCGGGCGCCCAGGTCAAAGGTTCCGGAACGTGGACCGGCGTCATACAGCAAAGCGTGGTGACGCGTGCGTAAAATCAGCGACTGCCCCTGCCCGACGTCCAGCTGCACGACCTCCACCTGCCCATGGGGCACCCGTTCTTGCGGCGGAAACACCGCCAGCAACAGCATCGGCCAGCCCAGCAGCCGAAACGGCACGCCCTTGGGCAGCAGGAGCAGCACCGCACCGAGCAGACTCACCAGCCAATAGCCCAACGGCACCTCGGCCGGGATCCAGGCAGGCATGTACCCGGCCAGCCACGCCAAGCCGTTGAACAAGCCGTCCAGCGCACCGCCCGCCAGCCACAGCAATCCATCACCCACCCACGGCAGCGGCAGCAACGCGGTCCCCAGCAACGCCAGCGGCAATACCACCAGGCTGATCCAGGGCACCGCAACCAGATTAGCGAACGGTGCGCTGAGGCTGATAGGCAGCCCCAGCACCAGCAAGACCGGAAACAACCCGATGGCAATCAACCACTGCGGCCGGGTCCACGCCTGCCACAGGCTCCACGGTCCCAGCCGTCCGCCAAACGCCAGGACCAGCACCGCCACCGCCGCAAACGACAGCCAGAACCCTGGCTGCAGGCTGGCCAACGGCTCCAGGACCAGCACCGCATTGAGTGCCAGCAGCAATGGCCACCACAGCCCCAGATGCCGGAAGCGCAAGCGCCACAACAACACCAACCCGACCATCACGCAGGCGCGCTGCACCGGCACGCCAAACCCTGCCAGCACGCCGTAACCCAGCGCGGCGCTGAACGCCAGGCCGCACGCCCAGGGCAGCCACGGCCAGGTTCGCGGCCAGCAGCCGTAGCGCGCCAACCCGGCGATCACCCCGTAGATCAAGCCCGCGAGCAAACCGATGTGCTGGCCGGAAATGACCAGCAGATGCACGGTGCCGGTGTCCTGCAACACCTGCCAATCGGTAGCGGCCAATCCGGAACCATCGCCCAATACCAGGGCCATCAGGCCGGCTTCCCGGCCCTGGGCATCCACCACCATCAGGCGCTGGCGCACGTTGTCACGCCAGGCGTGGCGGGCCGGTGCCAGACGCTCGCCGTCCTTCACCGTGCCGGTGGCGCCAATCCGCTGGGCCAGCAGCCAGGCTTCCTGATCAAAGCCGTGGAAATTCAGCAACCCGGCCGGTCGTTTGAGGGTGATCGCCAGGCGCCAGCGTTCACCGCTGCGCACCGGCGGCCCGCCACGCCAGGACACCCGGATGCGTGTGGGCAACCGCGCGTTACGCGACCGGCTGTCGTTCAGTACGAAACGCACGCCCTCGCCCGTCTGTTGCGGCAGACCGGTGACCCACCCTTCCACCCAACGCGTCTGGCCGTCCAACGCTGGCCGCAGGCGGTCATCCAGGGCCCACTGTGCGCTGATGCACGCCCAACTCAGCCCCAGCAGGAAAAACGCCAAGGGGTAAGTGCGAAACGGCAACAGCATCAACGCCAGCACCAGCAGGGCGATCAGCCAGCCGGTTGCCGGCAATGCCGGTAGAAAACGCAAGGCCAGCAGCCCCAGCGCAAACGCGAACATCCCTGTCCTCATGAATCATCCTTTTCAAGTGATCCACTCAGTCTTAGCCGAGCACCCAGCGCGGCCTATGATGTTTTGTCACAAAGTCTGAATTTTCTGTTTATAGAATGCGGGCATACTTGCCCCTCGAACTGACCTGGACCCCTTATGCCCCGGCGCTTATTCAAACGGTACATGCCTGATCCCAGCAGTATCCGGGAACACAAGTCATTACAGTTTCTCGGCACGTTGCTGCATGACCCGAACCTCTGGCACCTCAACCGCCACTCGGTCGCACGCGCAATGGCCGTGGGTTTGTTCGCGGCCTTTATCCCGATTCCTTTGCAGATGCTGCTGGCGGCGGTCCTGGCGATCACGGTGCGCGGCAATATGCCCATCGCGGTCAGCCTGGTATGGCTGACGAACCCGATTACCATGCCGGTGGTCTTTATCTGCACCTACATGACCGGCGCCTGGCTGATGAATGTGCCGCCCCGCAGCCTGCCCGATGACCTGACCTGGGAATGGATCAGCGGCCAACTGAGCACCTTATGGCAGCCGTTCCTGCTCGGTTCAGTGGTGTTGGGGCTGGTGCTGGGCGCCCTCGCCTACTGCCTGACCATGGGCTATTGGCGCTGGTGGGTTGCCCATCAGTGGAAAAAGCGCAAACAACGCCGCGCCTAGCAGGCCCGCAAGCGCAACTGCACGCGCAACCCTTGCCCCACACCCTGCGCACTTCGCGCTCGGTGTAGCCGATGGCCTTGAGCTTACGGCGGGTCTGGCTGATGTGCATGCCGAGGCTGCTGTCATGGAGGCATAACCGCGTTGCAGCACGTGCTGATATAGAAAGGCTTTGCTGAGCACTTCTTCGCTGTTGCGATGCAGGTAGGCGGACTGCTGCGGGATTCATTAGTCTCTGCCAGTCATTCTTAATGGCTGATTACTCAATATTCCCCCGCCGCGGCCAATCGCCGCCGGACGCCAATTGGCTTGAAGATTGCCATCTGTCATTAATTTGCAAGATTCCTCGCCGCGCAAATGGCTACACTGCGCAGGTGGCGCGGGCCGGATGCCCGCGCAATTCCGTAGATATCAATGTGGTAGCAGGAGAGTGGCGTGCTGACAAGAATGGGGATAAAAGGCCGCGTACTGTTGCTGACGTTGTTACCGACCAGCCTGATGGCCTCACTGTTGGGGGGCTATTTCACCTGGATGCAGCTCTCCGAACTGCAGACCCAACTGCTGCAACGCGGCGAAATGATCGCCGAGCAGTTGGCCCCGCTGGTAGCGCCCGCCCTGAGCGCTCGCAACACCGACCTGCTGGAGCGCATCGCCACCCAGTCCCTGGAGCAGCCGGACGTTCGCGCCGTGTCATTCCTCAGCCCGGACCGCGCATCGCTCGCCCACGCCGGCCCGACCATGCTCAACCAGCCGCCGATCGGCAACAGTTCCCACCTGCTGCAGCGCACCGGCAATGACGCCACCCGCTATTTGCTGCCGGTGTTTGGCCGCCATCGCAACCTCGCCGGCGACCTGATCCCGGATGAGGCCGATCGCCTGCTGGGCTGGGTCGAGGTGGAACTGTCCCACAATGGCATGCTGTTGCGTGGCTACCGCAGCCTGTTCGCCAGCCTGTTGCTGATCGCCATCGGCCTGATCTGCACCGCGGCGCTGGCCCTGCGCATCAGCCGTACGATCAACTCACCGATCGGCCAGATCAAGCAAGCCGTGGCCCAACTCAAGGACGGCAACCTGGAAACCCGCTTGCCACCGCTGGGCAGCCAGGAACTCGACCAACTCGCCTCGGGCATCAACCGCATGGCCGAGACCCTGCAGAATGCCCAGGAAGAACTGCAACACAGCATCGACCAGGCCACCGAAGACGTGCGCCAGAACCTGGAAACCATCGAGATCCAGAACATCGAGCTGGACCTGGCGCGCAAGGAGGCCCTGGAGGCCAGCCGCATCAAGTCGGAGTTCCTGGCCAACATGAGCCACGAGATCCGCACGCCGCTCAACGGCATCCTCGGCTTTACCCACTTGCTGCAGAAGAGCGAACTCACGCCGCGTCAGCTCGATTACCTGGGCACCATCGAAAAATCCGCCGACAACCTGCTGGGCATCATCAACGAAATCCTCGATTTCTCAAAAATCGAAGCCGGCAAGCTGGTGCTCGACAGCATCCCGTTCAACCTGCGGGACTTGCTGCAAGACACCCTCACTATCCTTGCCCCCGCCGCGCATGCGAAACAGCTGGAACTGGTGAGCCTGGTCTACCGCGACACGCCGCTGGCGTTGGTGGGCGACCCGCTGCGCCTCAAACAGATCCTCACCAACCTGATCAGCAATGCGATCAAGTTCACCCGCGAAGGCACCATCGTCGCCCGGGCGATGATCGAGGACGAGCAGGAAGACAGCGTGCAATTGCGCATCAGCGTGCAAGACACCGGCATCGGCCTGTCCAGCCAGGACGTGCGCGCGCTGTTCCAGGCCTTCAGCCAGGCCGACAACTCACTGTCGCGCCAGCCCGGCGGCACCGGGTTGGGGCTGGTGATCTCCAAGCGCCTGATCGAGCAGATGGGCGGTGAAATCGGCGTCGACAGTACGCCGGGCGAAGGCTCGGAGTTCTGGATCAGCCTGAACCTGCCCAAGACCCGTGACGACGTTGAAGACCTGCCGTCCGCGCCGCTGCTGGGCCATCGCGTGGCCGTGCTGGAAAACCACGAGCTGGCGCGCCAGGCGCTGCAGCATCAACTGGAAGACTGCGGCCTGGAAGTCACGCCGTTCACCAGCCTTGAAAGCCTGACCAACGGCATCACCAGCGCCCACCAGACCGACCAGGCGATTGACCTCGCGGTCCTCGGCGTGACCGCCAATGACATCCCGCCCGAGCGCCTCAACCAGCACTTGTGGGACCTTGAGCACCTGGGCTGCAAAGTGCTGGTGCTGTGCCCCACCACCGAACAGATGCTGTTCAACCAATCGGTGCCCAACCCCAACAGCCAGTTGCAGGCCAAGCCGGCGTGCACGCGCAAACTGCGCCGTGCGTTGTCCGACCTGATCAGCCCACGCCCGTCGCGCAGCGAACCGGGCGAGCCGCTCTCCAGCCGGGCGCCGCGCGTGCTGTGCGTGGACGACAACCCGGCGAACCTGCTGCTGGTGCAGACCCTGTTGGAAGACATGGGCGCACGGGTGCGTGCGGTGGAAAGCGGGTATGCGGCCATCGACGCGGTGAAACAGGACACCTTCGACTTGGTGCTGATGGACGTGCAGATGCCCGGCATGGACGGCCGCCAAAGCACCGAGGCGATCCGCCAGTGGGAAAGCGAGCGCAGCGGCACGCCATTGCCGGTGGTTGCCCTTACCGCCCACGCCATGGCCAACGAAAAACGCGCCTTGCTGCAAAGCGGCATGGACGATTACCTGACCAAACCCATCAGCGAGCGGCAACTGGCCCAGGTGGTGTTGAAATGGACCGGTCTGGCCCTGCGCAATCAAGGCCCGGAACGCTCCACCGACGGCCTCGGCCCCGGCGTGCAACTGCCGGTGCTGGATCATGAAGAAGGCTTGCGCCTGGCCGCCGGCAAGGCTGACCTGGCGGCGGATATGCTCGCCATGTTGCTGGCCTCCCTGGAGGCCGATCGCCTGGCCATCACCATTGCCCGCGACGCCAACGACAACAGCGCCCTGATCGAACGTGTGCACCGCCTGCACGGCGCGACCCGTTACTGCGGCGTACCGCAACTGCGTGCCGCCTGCCACCGCGCCGAAACCCTGCTCAAGCAGGACGACGCCAAGGCCCAGCACGCGCTGGACGAGCTGGACATGGCCATTGCCCGGCTGGCGAGTGAAGCGCGGGTTAACGCCTGACGCTACTTTATGGGCGCTGATCACCTGTGGGAGGGGGCTTGCCCCCGATAGCGTCGTGTCAATCGAAGCATCTGTAGCTGACACACACTAGTCGGGAGCAAGCCCCCTCCCACCATTGATCAGCGTTTGCGACGGATTAATTGCAGGGAGCTTTTTGATGCGCATCATTTTTTTCAGCAGCCAAACCTACGACCGCGACAGCTTTCTCGGCGAGCCGCTGCCGCCAGGCCTGGCGCTGCAGTTCCAGCCCGCCCGGCTCAACCTCGACACCGTGGCCCTGGCCGAACACCACGAAGTGGTGTGCGCGTTTATCAACGACGACCTCAGCGCCCCGGTGCTGGAACAGTTGGCCAAGGGCGGCACGCGGCTGATCGCCCTGCGCTCGGCGGGCTACAACCATGTGGACCTGACCGCCGCCAAGCGCCTGGGCCTGACCGTCGTGCGCGTGCCGGCCTATTCGCCCCACGCAGTGGCCGAACACGCGGTCGCGCTGATCCTCGCGCTTAACCGCCGCCTGCACCGCGCCTACAACCGCACCCGCGATGGTGATTTCAGCCTGCATGGCCTCACCGGTTTCGACCTGGTGGGCAAGACCGTCGGCGTGGTCGGTACCGGCCAGATCGGCGCCACCTTCGCCAAGATCATGGCCGGCTTCGGTTGCCGACTGCTCGCCTATGACCCCTTCCCCAATCCGCAGGTCGAGGCCCTGGGCGCGCGCTACGTAACCCTGCCCGAATTGCTGGCCCAGGCGCAGATCATCAGCCTGCACTGCCCGCTCACCGCCGACAGCAAACACGTGATCAACGCCCGCTCGCTGGCGCAGATGCAGCCCGGCGCGATGCTGATCAACACCGGCCGCGGCGGGCTGGTCGACACCCCGGCGCTGATCGAGGCGCTCAAGGACGGCCAACTCGGCTACCTCGGGCTGGATGTGTATGAGGAAGAAGCGCAGCTGTTTTTCGAGGACCGCTCCGACCTGCCCCTGCAGGACGACGTCCTCGCGCGCCTGCTGACCTTCCCCACTGTGATCATCACCGCCCACCAGGCGTTTCTCACCCGCGAAGCCCTGGCGGCCATCGCCGGTACCACGTTGGCCAACATTGTCGCCTGGGCCGAGGGCCGGGCGCAGAACCTAGTCGAAGGATGATCAGCGGTCACATACCAGGCTCATGATGAGCCGGCACCCGTGATAGGATGCCGCGCCTATTTGGAGGATCCATGGCCGAACACGATTTCCGCTTCAGTTTGCTGAGCCCGCAACACACCCTGATCGAATGCCGCGCCCTGGTGCCGGGCCGTTACCAGGTGACTGGCAACGGTGGTTCGATCAAGCATGGCGACGTGCTGATCGTCACCCTGCGCGGCAGTAAAACCCTGTCGATGCGCCTCACCGTCGAAGGTGACGCGCGCTACTCCATCCGCCCGGCGGGCCAGTGGGTCGCGATGGCCCAGGGGCCGAAGTTCGGCGAGTTGGAGATTCACACCTGGAAGGTCAACTGCGACAGCTGCGATGCGGTGTTGGAGTTCGAATTTGCGGTGGAAACCAAGCTGACCAAAGCGCCGCTGCAACCGGCCGCCAATGCGCGGATCGCCGAGTTGGGCTGGGCCAGCGAGGGCGACAAGCACCGCTGCCCTAAATGCCAGAAGGCCGCACAATGAAAGGCCTGCTTCTGCTCGCCGCCGTCGGTGCGGCCTTGACGGGCTGTGCCGGGGACTCGGTCAAGCTCAAGCAGGATCACAGCTACGTGGTGGAATGGATTGGCGAACGGCCGCTGATGGATTACGCGCACCTGACCGTCACCCTCGGCGCCGATGGCCGCGCCTACGGCAATGGCGGCTGCAACCATTGGTTTGCGCCGTACACCCTGGAGGGCGACACGCTCAGCTTCGGCAAGATCGGCAGCACTCGCAAACTCTGCGGCGAAGCCCTGATGGAACAGGAACACCGCTTCTTCCAGGCCCTGCAAGGCGTGCAGCGCTGGGACATCTCGCCGATCGAACAGACGCGGTTCTGGCCGGCCGAAGGCAAGCCGATTCGCCTGTGGCTCGAAGAAGGCTGATTTTTCCAATCTATGGATTGATGGAAGCTAAATGTGGGAGGTGGCAAGCCCCCTCCCACAGTTGTTTTGAGTTGTGGCTTTAACCGCGCAAGGCCTTGAGCTTGGCCAACACCCCTTCCGCCGTCTGCTCACCCATCAACTGCTCGCGCACCTTGCCCTTGTCATCAATGATGTAGGTCACCGGCAACGCCTCGCTGCGTGGAATATCGAAGATCCCCTCCGGGTTCTGCGCCAGCACCGTGAACTTGATGCCCAGCTTCTCACTGGCTTCCTTCAGTTCGGCGCCCTGCACATTGTCGAAGTTGACCCCGAACACGCCCACGTTCTGCGCCTTCAGTTGTTCGGCCAAGGCATTGAGCTCGGGGATTTCCGTGCGGCACGGGCCACACCATTCAGCCCAGTAATTAACCACCAGCCACTGCTTGTCCAAGCGCTCGGCGGCCACTTTCTGGCCATATTGGTCAACGCCGTAATCGTTACCGCAGCCGCTGAGCAGCAGGGTTGTGATGATCGCCAATGCACCGATCAGTCGCCTTGTCATGGGGTAATCCTTCGCAAAAATGAACGTTGGCTGCGACCTATCGCCTCTTACGGTTTAAGGACGGGTCGCTGCGCAGGTAGAATACCCGCCACCTTACGCAAGATGCGACCCGCACATGACCGATCTGACGCTTTATCACAACCCGCGCTGCTCGAAATCCCGCGGTGCGCTGGAACTGCTGGAAGCCCGCGGCCTCACGCCTACCGTGGTGCGTTACCTGGAAACCCCGCTGGACGCCGCACAGCTGAAGGCGTTGCTGGACAAACTGGGGATCAGCGCGCGCCAACTGCTGCGCAGCGGTGAAGACGAATACAAGACCCTCAACCTGGCCGACGCCAGCCTCAGCGAAGCCCAATTGATCGCTGCCATCGCCGCGCACCCGAAGCTGATGGAACGCCCGATCCTGGAGACCGCCGACAAAGCCATCATTGGCCGTCCGCCGGAAAACGTAGTGGAGATCCTGCCGTGACGTCGCCGTATGTGCTGGTGTTGTATTACAGCCGCAACGGCTCGGTCAGCGAAATGGCCCGGCAGATTGCCCGAGGCATCGAGCAAGGCGGGATGGAAGCCCGGCTGCGCACCGTGCCGGCGATCTCCACCGAGTGCGAAGCCGTGGCGCCGAGCATTCCGGAGGAAGGCGCGCTGTATGCCAGCCTCGATGACCTGAAGCACTGCTCGGGCCTGGCCCTGGGCAGCCCGACCCGCTTCGGCAACATGGCCGCGCCGCTCAAGTATTTCCTCGACGGCACCAGCAACCTGTGGCTTACCGGCGCCCTCGTCGGCAAGCCAGCCGGTGTGTTTACCTCCACCGCCAGCCTGCATGGCGGCCAGGAGACCACGCTGATGTCGATGCTGCTGCCGTTGCTGCACCACGGCATGCTCATCACCGGCCTGCCCTACAGCGAACAAGCGTTGCTCGATACCCAGGGCGGCGGCACGCCGTATGGTGCCAGCCACCATGCGGGGCCGGACGGCAAGCGCCTGCTCGATCAACATGAAATCGCCCTGTGTCGCGCCCTCGGCCTGCGCCTGGCCAGCACTGCCACGCTGCTGGAGAACGGCCGTGGCCAGAAAGCCTAAGGTCCTGCCGCCCCAGGCGTGGCTCGAGCCACGGGTCAAGGTGGCCCGGGCACTGAGCCTGCTGGCGTTTTTTGGCCTGGTGGGTTTGCTCTGCGTGTACTACCTGTTCGTCGCTGACCTGCACGGCGCACGGCCGTGGGTGATCCTGCTGATCGAATTGGTGCCACTGCTGGTGCTGGCGCCGGGCATGCTGCTGGGCAGCGCACGCGGGCATTCGTGGATGTGCTTTGTGGTGAACCTGTATTTCATCAAGGGCGCGCTGGCGGCGTATGACCCGAACCGGCAAGGGTTCGGGGTGCTGGAGATGCTGGCGAGCCTGGCGGTGTTTTGTACGGCGTTGTTGTATGTACGGTGGCGGCATCAGCTCAATCGCCGGTTGGCCGTTGATTCGCAACCCAACTGATCACACCCTGTGGCGAGGGAGCTTGCTCCCGTTGGGCTGCGCAGCAGCCCCAAGATCGTTTGGGAGCGCTTCGCACTCCAGTGGGAGCAAGCTCCCTCGCCACAATAAGCGCTGATCAGTGGTTGACGGTGTAGGCCAACATCATCGACAACTGGCACATCGGCCGCCCACTCTCGGCATGCCACTGGTTGAACGCGCCCTGCACCGTCGCCAGGTCGCGCAGGCTGGTCGGCGCCTTGTCGACGATCTTCTGCGCGTTCAGCGCGGCGACCACGTCATCACTCGGCACAAACGTATCCTTGCCGACCATGCGCAAGAAACGCGGCGCTGACAGCCCGCCGAGTTGATGGCCGTGCTTGCTCAGGTACTTCCACAGTCCGACGATATCGGTCACCGGCCAGTCGGCGACAAACGCGCCGAAGCTGCCCTTCTCCTGCTCGATGTCGAGGATCATCTGCGCATTGCGCGGCACACTCTTGAGCTTGCCCAGGTGGCGGATGATCCGGGTGTCCTGCATCAGCCGCTCCAGGTGCTCAGCGCCCATCAGCACGACCTTTTCCGGGTCGAAGCCAAAAAACACCTGTTCGAACGCCGGCCACTTGGCATCGACCACGCTGTGCTTCAAGCCCGCACGAAACACGCGCAGCGCCAGGGTCGACAGGTAGCGATCATCACTGATCTTGCGCAACTGCGCCGCAGTCTTGGGAACAGGCAGATGGGCTTCCAACTCGGCCGCCGAACCGAAGCGGTTCAGACAATATTCGTGCAGCCACTTGTAATCGCGCATGCCCTCTCCTGGCAATTGAATTGAAAACGGCGCCCGCGAGCGCCGTGTGTCAGAGCATCGAATCAGCTCAGAGGTTCACAACATTAACGAAGCGCGATGCGGCGGTTTCATCAATCTTCAGGCTGGCGAAGTCGAACAGGTTGCGGTCGGCCAACTGCGAGGGGATCACATTCTGCAGACTGCGGAAGATGCTTTCGGTACGACCTGGGGTCTTGCGCTCCCAGTCCAGCAGCATTTCCTTGACCACCTGGCGCTGCAGGTTCTCCTGGGAACCGCACAGGTTGCACGGGATGATCGGGAACTGCTTGAAGTCGGAGTAGGCCTGGATGTCTTTCTCGTTGCAATACGCCAGCGGGCGGATCACCACGTTGCGCCCGTCATCGGCGCGCAGCTTGGGCGGCATGGCCTTGAGCGAGCCGTTGAAGAACATGTTGAGGAAGAAGGTCTCGACGATGTCATCGCGATGATGACCCAGGGCCATCTTGGTCGCACCGATCTCATCGGCGAAGGTGTAGAGCGTGCCACGGCGCAGGCGCGAGCACAGCGAGCAGGTGGTCTTGCCTTCCGGGATCAACTCCTTGACCACCGAATAGGTGTCCTTTTCAACGATGTGGTACTCGACGCCCAGCGCTTTGAGGTAGGCCGGCAGCACATGTTCAGGGAAACCTGGTTGTTTCTGGTCCATGTTGACGGCGACGATCTCGAACTGGATCGGCGCGACCTTTTGCAGATGCAGCAGCACGTCGAGCAGGGTGTAGCTGTCTTTGCCGCCGGAGAGGCAGACCATGACCTTGTCGCCGTCCTCGATCATATTGAAATCGGCGACCGCTTCACCGGCCAGGCGACGCAGGCGTTTTTGCAGTTTGTTCTGGTTGACCGTAAGAGTGCCCATGGCGCTTGGATCCGCAAAAGGTGTGTGACGAAAAGCCGGGTATTTTACCTTCATGACCCGCTGAGTTCCAATGTGGGAGTGGGCTTGCTGTGGTGAGCGGGCTTGTTGTGGTGAGCGGGCTTGCCCCGCGCTGGGCTGCGCAGCAGCCCCATTGGCTAGGCGATGAAAGCCCCCCCTCCCACCTTGAATCACATCGCCACCTACAGACCCCGCCGCGATTAACCCCCGTGTTTACAGCGCAATTTGCTCTAAAGGCCTTACAGTCATTCCGGTCATCCCTTCCTATACTGCGACTAGAGGTCGCACATGTATCCAGGACCTTTGAGGCCATTTGGCCCGTGGGCGCTCCGATGGGGGGCGATGGTAACAACGACAGGAGTGACTGGCATGATCCATCACGTCGTGGGGCTATTTACCCATCCCGACCAGGAATGGCGGGAAATCCGTGGCGATAAAGAAGAAAGCATCGGCCACATGTACCTCACCCATACCTTGATTCTCGCAGCAATCCCCGCCGTATCCGCCTTTATCGGCACCACTCAGGTCGGCTGGGTCATCGGCAACCGCGCACCGGTGATGCTGACCCAGGAAAGCGCACTGTGGATGACCCTCATGTCCTACGCCGCCATGCTCGGCGGCGTGGCAGTGATGGGGGCGTTCATTCACTGGATGGCACGTACCTACGATGCCAACCCCAGCATGGCGCGCTGCGTGGCGTTTGCCACCTACACCGCCACGCCGCTGTTCATCGGCGGGCTGGCCGCGCTCTATCCGCATATGTGGCTGGGCATGGTGGTGGGCACGGCGGCCATTTGTTACACGGTGTACCTGCTGTACGTGGGGCTGCCGACGTTCATGAGCATCGACCCGGACGAGGGTTTCCTGTTTTCCAGCTCGGTGCTGGCCGTGGGCCTGGTGGTACTGGTAGCGATCATGGCGTTTACCGTGATCGTCTGGGGCTTGGGCGTGGGTCCGATCTACACCAACTGAGCGGATAAATCCGTAGGCAAGGCCACCGAAAGGTGGCTTTGTGCGTTATGCATGACCATTCGGCGCCTGACAGATTCGGAAACACCCAGCTTTGCGGCATACTGGACGTCTCTGGAGATATGTACAGCATGCCCGAGCAACTCAATACCCGCGTCGAAGATTGTTTCCTGCAAGCCGAATCCTTTTTCAAACGAAGCTTCAAACGCCCCCAGGTCAGCCTCAAGCTGCGGGGCCAGAAGGCCGGTGTCGCGCATTTGCACGAGAACCTGCTGCGTTTCAACCCACAGTTGTACCGTGAAAACAGCCAACACTTCCTCAAACAGACCGTGGCCCATGAAGTGGCGCACCTGATTGCCCACCAATTGTTCGGCGAGCGCATACAGCCCCATGGCGAGGAATGGCAATTGATCATGCGCGGGGTCTATGAACTGCCGCCGGACCGTTGCCACACCTATGAAGTGAAGCGCCGCCAGGTGACTCGCTATATCTACCGATGCCCGTGTGCGGACAGTGACTTTCCGTTTTCGTCACAGCGCCATGGCATGGTGGCTCAGGGGCGGCGGTATTTGTGTCGGCGGTGTCGCCAGACCTTGGTGTTTACCGGGGAAACCCGCGTGGAGTAAGGGCCTCATCGGCGCAGGCCCCTCCCACATGCAAAGGATGAACAGGGTAAAAATGTGGGAGGGGGCTTGCTCCCGATGGGGTCGGTTCAGTCACCCTACAACCCTGGCCCGCCGCAAGTCCTCTATGCGCTGGGCACTGAACCCCAACTCCGCCAATACCTCATCACTTTGCGCCCCAACCGCAGTGCCTATATGCCTGGGCTCAGGCAACCCCTCGGAAAACTTCAGCGGGCAGGCCAGTTGCGCCTGGGTCGAGCCATCGCCCCGTGGCACCTGGCTCACCAACGCCCGCGCCTTCAACTGCGGATGCTCCACCGCCTCACGCAAGCTCAGCACCGGTTCCACACACGCATCCACCGCGGCGAACAACGCGCACAACTCATCAAAGCTGCGCTTCTCAAACTCGACCTGCAGCGCCTGCTTCAGCGCTGGCTGCTGCTCAGGCCTCAGGCCCATCGACACCAAATCCGGACGCCCCAACGCGTCACACAATGGCTGCATGAACGCGGGCTCGAGGCTGCCCACCGACATCCAGCGCCCATCCCGCGAGCGGTAATAGTCGTAGAAGCTGCCGCCATTGAGCACGTGGCCTTCCCGCTCCGGTTCCACCCCACACGCCAGGTAACCCGCGCCGGCCATGGCGTTCAGGCTGAACGAGCAGTCGGTCATGCTCACGTCCAAGTATTGGCCGACCCCGCTCTGCTGCCGGGCAATAACCGCCGCCAGCAGCCCCACCACCGCATGCAGCGAACCGCCGCCCACATCCGCCAACTGCACGCCCAGCGGCAACGGCCCGGTGTCCTGGCGTCCGGTGTAGCTGGCCACCCCGGCCAGCGCCAGGTAATTGATGTCGTGCCCGGCGCGGTCCTTGTAGGGCCCGGTCTGGCCGTACCCGGTGATCGACACATAGATCAACCGGGGGTTGATCGCCTTCAATGCCTCATATCCCAGCCCCAACCGCTCCATCACCCCTGGTCGGAACTGTTCGAGCACAATGTCGTACTCTTTCACCAGCGCCCGTACGATCTCCAGCGCCTCGGCCTGCTTGAGGTCCAGCGCCAGGCTACGCTTGTTGCGGTTGAGGTAGGCATGGCTGGCTGACGTGCCCTGGTCGTGAGGCGGCAGGACGCGCAACAGGTCCATGCGCGTGGGCGATTCGATGCGCAGCACCTCCGCGCCCATGTCCGCCAGCATCAACGAGGCGAATGGGCCAGGCAGCAAGGTGGAAAAATCCAACACTTTGAGTGACGCCAAGGGACCTGACATGGAAACTCCATTTCGGCATTTGAATGCCCACAGACTAGGCAGCCTTGCGCCTACCGGCAATCGCCTGAACAGTCATCGACAGTGACCGTTTTGATCACGGCGGGCTTTTTCAAGGCGACGGCTTTATCATTGGCCGACGTTTGCTTGCAGAGTGTTCCATGAAGTTTGCGATTGCACTGTTTTCCGCCGCCCACGCGCCCTCCTCGCGCCGCGCCCTGCTGTTCGCCCAGGCGGCGCTTGCCGGCGGGCATGAGATTGTGCGGCTGTTTTTCTATCAGGACGGCGTCTACAGCGCGTCCAATAACCTCGTTGTGCCCCAGGACGAACAAGACATTGCGCACCAATGGCGCGAGTTTGTCAGCGCGCACCAGCTTGATAGCGTGGTGTGCATCGCCGCCGCCTTGCGCCGTGGCGTGCTCAACCAGGAGGAGGCCACGCGCTATCAACGCAGCGCGGTCAACCTCGAGGCGCCTTGGGAGCTGTCGGGTTTGGGGCAATTGCACGACGCCACCCAGGCCGCCGACCGCCTGATCTGTTTTGGAGGGCCGTGACATGTCCAAATCCCTATTGGTGATCAGCCGCCAGGCGCCGTGGTCCGGGCCAAGCGCCCGCGAAGCGCTGGACATCGTTTTGGCCGGTGGCGCCTTCGATCTGCCGATTGGCCTGCTGTTCCTCGATGACGGTGTGTTCCAACTGGCGCCGCACCAGGACGCCAAGGCCGTGCAGCAAAAAGACCTCAGCGCCAACCTCCAGGCGCTGGGCCTGTTCGGCATCGATGAGGTGTTCGCCTGCCGCCACAGCTTGGCCGCGCGCGGCCTCACGATGCCCGTCAGCGCCGAGCCGCTGGACAGTGCCGCGATCGCCGCGCTGATTGACCGTTACGACCAAGTGATTACCCTCTGATGTCGACTCTCCATGTGGTTTCCCACTCCCCGTTTACCGATAGCCGCCTCGACAGCTGCCTGCGTATCTGCGGCGCCGAAGACGCCATCCTGCTCTGCGGCGATGGCGCCTACGGGCTCCACAGCCCCGCCCTGCACACCAAAGGCGTGAAAGTCTTTGTGCTGGCCGAGGACATGCAGGCACGCAACCTGCCGCTCCCGGATTGGGCCGATAGCGTGGATTACCCAGGCTTCGTGCAGTTGTCGCTCGACTACGACAAGGTCAACAGCTGGCTATGAACACCCTGACCGTTGGCGCACGCACCCTGGAACTGGATAAGGACGGCTACCTCGTTGACCTCAACGCATGGTCCGATGAGGTGGCCAACGCCCTGGCCGCCGCCGAAACCCTGGAATTGACCGCGGACCATTGGGAAATCCTCACGCTGCTGCGTCAGTTCTATGCCGAATTCCAGCTGTCCCCGGCCACGCGCCCGTTGATCAAGTACACCGCCTTGAAACTGGGCCCGGAAAAGGGCAACAGCCTGCACCTCAACAAACTGTTCAACGGCACTCCCGCCAAACTCGCCGCCAAGCTGGCGGGCCTGCCCAGGCCGACGAATTGCTTATGACCGACTTTGCCCCACTGACCCTTGAAACGCCTGCCGAGCACCCGTTTGCGCCATTCGTGCGCATCCTCGGCAAAGGCAAGCGCGGTGCGCGCAACCTCACCCGCGAAGAGGCCCGCGAGGCCATGGGCATGCTGCTCGACGAAAAAGTCGAGGACACCCAGCTCGGCGCCTTCCTGATGCTGTTGCGCCACAAGGAAGAAAGCCCAGAGGAACTTGCAGGCTTCACCGAAGCCGTGCGCGAGCGTCTGCACGCCCCGGCACTGAACGTGGATGTCGACTGGCCCACCTACGCCGGCAAGAAACGCCATTTGCCGTGGTACCTGCTGGCGGCCAAGTGCCTGGCGCAGAACGGCGTGCGCATCCTCATGCACGGGGGTGGCGCACACACGGCGGGCCGGCTGTACACCGAGCAATTGCTCGAAGGTTTGCAGATCCCGCTGTGCCGTAACTGGCAGCAGGTCGAGGCCGCCTATGCGCAAGGCAACCTGGCGTTTATTCCACTGGGTGATTGGGCGCCGCAATTGCAGCGCATGATCGACCTGCGCAACACCCTGGGCCTGCGCTCGCCAATCCACTCATTGGCGCGCCTGCTCAACCCGCTGCAGGCACGCCTGGGGCTGCAAAGCATTTTCCATCCGGGTTATCAGGGCGTGCACCGCGATGCCAGCGGCTTGCTGGGTGACAATGTGATTGTGGTGAAAGGGGATGGCGGCGAGGTCGAGATCAACCCTGACACCCTCAGCCATCTGTACGGCACCACCGCTGGCGAAAGCTGGGACGAAGAATGGCCCGCCCTCTCCGCCCAGCGCCACGTCAAGCCGGCCACGCTCGAACCCGAACACCTGAAGGCCGTGTGGCGCGGTGACGTTGAGGACAGCTACCCGCAATTGGCGCTGATCGCCACCATGGCCCTGGCCTTGCGCGGCCTGGGCCACCCAAGGGAGCAAGCCTTTGAATTGGCCCAGCAGTATTGGGCCGCACGGGACAAATCGATTTAATCGATTATTCACGCCCGGTATTTGCGCTTTTAGTTCGAACTCATCCCTTTAGACTGGGCTCCAATGCTTATTAGCCAAGGAGCCAGTCATGGGTTTGCTGATCGAAGGACACTGGAAAGACCAGTGGTACGAAAGTAGCGCAGATGGCGCTTTCCAACGCGAACAAGCGCAACGCCGCCACTGGGTGACCGCCGATGGCGCGCCCGGTCCGAGCGGCGAAGGCGGCTTCAAGGCCGAGGCCGGTCGCTACCACCTTTACGTGTCCCTGGCCTGCCCGTGGGCGCATCGCACCCTGATCCTGCGCAAGCTCAAGGGCCTGGAAAGCCTGATCGATGTGTCCGTGGTCAGTTGGTTGATGCTCGAAAACGGCTGGACCTTCGACAAGGCCCATGGCTCGACCGGCGACAAACTCGACGACTTTGCGTTTATGCACCAGCGCTACACCGCCGACACTGCGGACTACACCGGACGCGTCACCGTGCCGGTGCTGTGGGACAAAAAGCTGCAGCGCATCGTCAGCAATGAATCGGCGGAGATCATCCGCATGTTCAACAGTGCCTTTAATGAATTGACCGGCAACACTCTGGATTTCTACCCCGAGCCGCTGCGCACGACCATCGACACGTTGAACGAACGTATTTACCCAGCGGTGAACAACGGCGTGTATCGCGCAGGCTTTGCCACCTCACAGCAGGCGTATGAACGTGCGTTTGATGATGTGTTTGCGGAGCTGGATCACTTGGAACAGCACTTAGGCGACCAGCGTTACCTGGCAGGCGAATACCTGACTGAAGCGGATGTGCGGCTGTTCACCACGCTGATTCGCTTTGATGCGGTGTATTACAGCCACTTCAAATGCAACCTGCGCAGGATTGCGGATTATCCGAACCTGTCGAATTGGCTGAGGGAGATGTATCAGTGGCCGGGGGTGGCCGAGACGGTGGATTTCGAGCATATCAAAGGGCATTACTATGCCAGTCACCGCACGATCAACCCGACGGGAATTGTGCCGAAGGGGCCGTTGCAAGCGTTTGATACTGCGCATGATCGGTCACAACTGAACGGCAAAGGCATCTGCAGCTGATAAGTTACTGTGGTGAGCGGGCTTGCCCCGCGCTGGGCTGCGGAGCAGCCCCAGTAAAAACGCCGAGTTTTTTCAGAAAGAACTCGGCGTCTGGTTTTGGGGCCGCTCCGCAGCCCAGCGCGGGGCAAGCCCGCTCACCACAGAAAGCCTGCCAGCTACAATAGCGCTGTCAGACCTGGGATTGTGCGCCTTCGAACCACTTCAGCTTCTCGCGCAACACCACCACTTCACCGACGATCACCAGCGTCGGTGCATGCACTTCATGCTCCGCCACCATGCGCGGCAAATCCGCCAGGGTGCCGGTGAACACGCGCTGGTTGGACGTGGTGCCCTGCTGGATCAACGCCGCCGGTGTATCCGCCGCACGCCCGTGCTTGATCAACTGTTCGCAGATGATCGGCAAGCCGATCAAACCCATATAGAACACCAGGGTCTGCGAGGGTCCCACCAGGTCCTGCCAAGGCAGGTCCGACGTCCCATTCTTCAAATGCCCGGTGATAAAGCGTACGGACTGCGCATAATCACGATGGGTCAGCGGAATCCCGGCATATGCCGCGCAACCGCTGGCCGCCGTGATCCCCGGCACCACCTGGAACGGGATGCCATGGGCCGCCAGTTCTTCGATCTCTTCGCCACCACGACCAAAGATGAACGGATCGCCACCCTTGAGGCGCAGCACGCGCTTGCCTTGCTTGGCCAGGTCCACCAGTTGCTGGTTGATCTGGTCTTGCGGCACCGCGTGGTCGGCGCGACGCTTGCCGACATAGATGCGCTCGGCATCACGGCGACACAGTTCGAGGATCGCCGGCGCGACCAGGCGGTCATACAGCACCACGTCAGCTTGCTGCATCAGACGCAGGGCGCGGAAGGTCAGCAGGTCGGGATCACCCGGGCCGGCACCGACCAGATAGACCTCGCCCGGCGCATAAGGTGGCGCGCCATTGACCTTTTCGATCAGCAGGCGCTCAGCTTCATCGCCCTGCCCGGCCAACTGGCGGTCGGCAATCGGGCCTTGGAACACCTCTTCCCAGAACGCACGACGCTGCTGCACATCCGGGTACAACCCTTTGACTTGGGCACGAAAACGCGCCGCCAACCCGGCCAATTGGCCGTAAGTGGACGGAATCCAGGTTTCCAGCTTGGCGCGGATCAAGCGCGCCAGCACCGGCGCATCGCCGCCGCTGGACACGGCAATCACCAACGGTGAGCGGTCGACGATCGCCGGGAAGATCACACTGCACAAGGCTGGCGCATCCACCACATTGACCGGCACGCAACGACGCTTGGCATCGCTGGACACTTGCGCAGTGTGATC
>Ga0207650_10000269_pt1 | contig 54998 bp, 51 predicted proteins | sample KBSS63metaG_FD_184325 | JGI IMG/M metagenome (GOLD analysis project Ga0207650, IMG submission 184325) | Switchgrass rhizosphere microbial communities from Kellogg Biological Station, Michigan, USA - KBS S6-3 metaG (SPAdes) (version 2) | ecosystem: Host-associated > Plants > Roots > Rhizosphere...
GGTCAGTACAGGGAGCGATAGCGACCTGGTCACACCATGGGGGGTCAAGAATCATTAGGAATATCACATGCTGATCACTGACCAGGTCGCTATCGCTCCCTGTACTGACCCGATCCAAGTGCGATTCCGACTTTTGAGGCAAAGCTGCTGCCGTGGGACTGTCTGTGGTGATTTCACTGGTCGGTTTCTCGATTGAAACGCCGCCGCAACAGATGCCCGCGAAGCCGCTGATGATTGTCGCATGGGCTGTTGCCAGTTGCTGCGGCGGTTGTGGACTAGCGATACTCTACAACGGCAGATATCGGAACGTGCTGTACGTCGGCGTGATTGCGCTCATCGGCAACGAAGTCCGCCTGTTGCTGCATGACGCTGGTGTGGCACTGCCGTTGGCGACGTTTTTAGGCGCGTTGGCAGTAGGGCTGACCGCATCCCTGGTAGGTCGATGGATCAAGGAAGCTCGCGTGGCTCTTACGGTTCCGGCCGCCGTTATGATGGTACCCGGTCTCTACGCGTTAGAAACATTGATCTATTTCGATCGAGGCGAAATACTCAAAGGTCTCTCGGCCGCTGGATCGGTCGGATTCGTCGTAGGGTCGATTGCATTCGGCCTCGCAGCAGCGCGTTTCATCAGTCAGCCGGAATGGCTCAGGGAGTAACAAGATTATGGAAACCCTTTCACCACTCGCAGGCGAACCTGCTCCGCCAGAAATGCTGGTGGATGTGACGCAGCTTGAACGCGCCTACTTTGATACGAGCCCTGACGTCGAAGATCCAAATCAGTTAGTCCACTTTGGAACCAGCGGACATCGCGGCTCATCACTGCGGGCCTCGTTCAACGAATCTCATATCCTTGCGATTACACAGGCCATCTGCGACTACCGGCGAACGCAGGGCACTACGGGTCCGCTATACCTGGGCAAGGACACGCATGCGCTTTCCGCTCCGGCGCAGCGCACGGCGCTCGAAGTGTTGGCTGCAAACGAGGTTGAGACACTGATTCAACAAAACGATGGCGTTACTCCCACGCCTGTCATCTCCCGAGCGATTCTGGTTTACAACCACGATCGAAAAACGAATTTGGCTGACGGCATCGTGGTAACGCCTTCGCACAATCCGCCGGACGATGGTGGCTTCAAGTACAACCCACCGCACGGTGGGCCAGCCGACACCGTCGCCACAAATTGGATCGAGAATCGGGCTAACGAGCTGCTAAAGGCGCGAAACGTTTCCGTAAAGCGGATGCCGTTTGAGCGTGCACTCAAAGCAGCAACCACACACGAGGAAGACTTTATTCACCCATACGTCAATGACCTGGGTAGCATCGTTGACATGGAAGCTATCCGAGCGGCCGGCCTCAGTCTCGCCGTCGATCCACTCGGAGGCACCGGCCTTCCTTATTGGGAACCCATCAACTCGGCCTACAAACTGAATGTCGCGATCGTCAATCCCGTCATCGATCCAACGTTTTCATTTATGACGGTAGATCACGACGGGAAAATCCGCATGGACCCGTCGAGCCCTTACGCGATGGCCGGTTTGGTGAAGTTGAAGGATCAATATCGCGTGGCTTTCGCTAACGACGTTGATGCGGATCGACACGGGATCGTCACCCGTTCAGGATTGATGAATCCAAATCATTATCTTTCGGTCGCCATACAGTATCTGCTGACGCACCGGCGGGAGTGGCCGGCCGAGGCCGCAGTCGGGAAAACACTCGTCAGCAGCCAGATGATCGATCGAGTTGTGCAAAAACTTAGTCGCCGGCTTTGGGAAACACCCGTCGGCTTCAAGTGGTTCGTGCCTGGACTTATCGACGGCTCGGTTTGCTTCGGTGGTGAAGAGAGTGCGGGCGCCAGTTTCCTTCGCCGCGATGGTACTGTTTGGACCACAGACAAAGACGGTTTGATTATGGATCTATTGGCCGCGGAAATTACGGCGCGCACCGATAAAGATCCGAGCGAACATTTTTCAGATTTGGAAAATGAGTTTGGTCGACCTTATTACACACGGATTGACCAGCCTGCCTCGCGGGAGCAAAAAGCGAAACTGGGCGCCCTAATGCCAGAATCAGTTCACGCTTCGAGTCTCGCCGGCGAAGCGATAATTGCGAAGCTGACCAATGCACCAGGGAACAGCGCACCGATCGGTGGTCTGAAGGTTGTATCCGAGAGTGGCTGGTTTGCCGCGCGCCCGTCCGGCACGGAAAACATCTACAAGATCTACGCAGAGAGTTTTCGCGATGAAGCGCATTTGAAGGAGATTGTGAGCGACGCTCAGGAGATCGTCGATGCTGCTCTGGCGAGCACCAAGGCGTCATGATCGCAAAAATCAATGAAGGTCGCCCGCATCCATCGGTCGGAATCATGTTCGATGGGCAGAATCGGGGTCGCGCCGCCGTGATAGGGCATCTCCCAGAGCTAATAAGCATTCGCAGGCGCCAAGATCAATAGGAGTCGGAGAATGTCTTTGCGTAACCTCTGTATCCTCAGCGCCTCGGCGGTTTTTTTACCGCAGAGAACGCAGAGGTTACGCAGAGAAGGACACCGGCCCGAAAGCTCAACAGAAAAAGCACAAACTGGACCGACTTGGATATTGAAGATGCTTCGACGGGCGCGTATACTCCGCCCAGCCTCGCAGACTTCCAACTGAATCACCCGACCGTCTGTAACCTCTTCACTATGAAAGGCAGGTAAAAATGGCAGACAAACCAAGACCCGGACCGGCCCGCGCCAGGGGAACGGTGCGCATCTCTCTCCCCGCAAGTGTGGCTTACGATCCGAAAGCACTGAAGAAAAGTATTGCGAACATAGTCGAACGTTTGGGATGTCCCAGGTGCTTCTCAGGCGCAGATTGTTTTTTCGTTAACGAACGTGATTTCGTGGTCGACCAAAAGTTCGCCGTTGCCGCTGGTCCACACCCAGAACCGTGGCGGGCCGCGAACACTTCCAACACCTACACTGTTGGCCTCTCGAGCGCAGTCCGTAATGACATCGATAAGGTCTTCGTGGCTATCGACAAAGCCATCGACATTATTGGACCACATCCGTGCATTTCAGGATTCGATTTTCATTTCCAGGATGAACTGCGCACGATAGTTGTTAACGAAAAACTGGAAGCACAACGATTTGATCGAGAGGGCTTCTAGCGAAGTACTCCCGGAGCTGGGCGTAGGAATCGTCTACTCTTCCGCGATCGAACCGCTGATTCTCGAGCACCCGGAGCTCTTCGACGTGCTCGAGTTCGAGCCTCAAACAACCTGGATTGAGACTCCCAACAACAGCGTTCCTTTCCTGGTTCGAGACGATGTTCAGCAGCATATCGCCCAGCTCCCGGGACGAAAGCTGGTCCATAGTATTGGCGTTCCAGTCGGCGGCAGCGTGCCCGGGCACGCGGCCCAGTTGCCGCTGTTGCGGGACACTGTCGAACGCTTGCAAGCGCCATGGACCAGCGAACATCTCAGCTTCAATCTCACACCCGATTTTTTCACCGGCTTCTTTCTTCCGCCGCGGCAAACTGCTGAAGCTGTTGAAGTCTTTGCGCAATCAGCGCGACGTTTGACCGAAGCGTTAGGCGTGCCCGTGGCAATCGAAACCGGAGTCAATTACTTGCGGCCAAGAGCGGATGAATTGCCTGACGGCACGTTCATGAACGCTGTTGCCGAAACCGCCGGCTGCGGCATACTCCTCGACCTGCACAACATTTACACAAACCAACTCAACGGTCGTCAGACCATCGCACAGTTCTTATCTCAACTGCCTCTTGATCGTGTGTGGGAAGTGCATCTCGCGGGAGGTTTTGAGATGGAAGGATACTGGCTCGACGCTCATTCGGGAGCGATTCCGGATCCGCTGCTGGAAATCAGCCGCGATGTGATCCCGTTCCTTCCAAATCTCAAAGCCATCGTCTTTGAGATCTTTTCCTCGTTCATTCCTCGCTTTGGAATGGATGAGATTCGCGGCGAGATGGAGAAGCTGCGTGAACTATGGTCGTTGCGCAAGTCGTCGAATCGCATCGCAGTCCGTGCAACTACGACTTTGCCCGCGACGAACGGTGATCAGTTTGGTCCGTCGATTTGGGAGAGCGCCCTCGGAAATGTGGTGATTGGTCGAGAGCCGAAGAATCCACTCGAGCTGGAATTGTCGCGCGACAAGGGCACGTTGCTGGTGAACGCATTAATCAACGAGTTTCGCGCGTCGATGGTGGTGGCGGTCTATCGTCTCAGCTCGAGATTGATGATGCTGGCGCTTGGCCCCGACATATTCCGCGCGATTCTCCAGGACTTCTGGTCCAAGACGCCACCACATCAGTATGCCGTGACCGAAGCAGAAGCGTTTGCGCGATATATCAAAGAGAAGAATTTGAGAATTCCTCAGCTCTTTAAGCTGCTCGAGTTTGAGCAGGCCACCATAGCGACACTCACTGACGGGCAAGCGCGCGTCGTCCATTTTGATCTGGATCCACTACCGATGCTTCGTGCGTTAGCAGAAGGACATCTGATCGAAAACCCGGGCGAACCGGGCGACTATGAAATCGAAGTGACTGCCGACGGCCCGATTCGTGTCAGCGGCATTGATCCGGATGCCGTCAGCCAAACTTTCCCATTCCACTGAATGGATTACACAGAAGGCAACCCGACTTAGCGGCCTACCTCGATAGGACCGCTGAATTGCATGGTATAGGTCCCTTTCCCGACACTATCACCATTTTTGACTCCTTTAACAAGAATAATGATGAGCTGAGGTTTGTCGAAAGTCAGAGATCTCGAAACCGAATCAGTGCCCTGCACACTGATGTCCTGTAAGAGTATTTTTGAATTGGAATCCAGCACGGCTTTGCACAAAAAGTCTCGATCGCTCTCTTCTCTGTGCAACCTCAGTGTCCTCTGTGTCTCTGTGGTTGATGAATTCCGAGTAAAACCACACCACAGAGACACAGAGGTTGCACAGAGAAATCCCAGAACAAGGACTTTTCGGGCAAAGCCATCCAGCACTACAAAAGCTGGTTGTAATCGGTTCTCGACGGTTCTCCCGAGTTCCTTTCGGGTCTAGAATCATTTTTCACCATGGATTGCAACCAGCTTAACCAAATATTCGTGCTCGCCAATGAGTTCAAAGAGGGTGATTTGAACGTCGGCGGCACACGCGATGATCGCATACGCCGAGAAGCACGTGACGTGTTGGCCGCTCGGTCGCTCGGTGATATTGCCAGAGCCGAATTCGTCGAAGATCAAGTTACTGAGACTCTTCACCGTTCTTTGGATCCGCAACTGGCCGCTGAAGTGGCCCACCTTACTATCGCTGAGCTCAAACAAATTTTCCTTTCGTCCCAGGGTGCGAGTTGGATCGAACGTCATCGCAATGGCGTCTCGAGCGAAGCTGCAGCCGCAGTGGTGAAGATCATGACTAATGAAGAGCTGGGGGCACTTTCTCGCAAGCTCTTCAATCCGCTGCCGGGAAGGGAAATCGCGATCGGATCACCGGGACATTTCGGCTCGCGCATTCAACCTAATTCCCCCGGCGACGATGAAACGGAAATATTGCTCTCAATCCTCGAAGGGCTCGCCTACGGTTGCGGTGATGTGATCCTCGGTCTCAATCCGGCCAGCGACGATGTCGACACAATCGTCAGGCTCGAGCAGTTGCTGCAGAGTGTGGTCGAGCAACTTCAGTTGCCCACTCGATTCTGCGTGCTGTCGGACATAGTTAAGCAAACCACTGCGCGCGCTCAAACAAGAGTGGACGTCGGCTTTCAAAGTCTGGCCGGCACCTCGAAGGCGATCTCCGGAATGGTCGGGCTCGACGTTGATGGGTTGCTCGCCCTTGCGCCTGGATTTGACGGGCTCTACTTCGAGACAGGTCAGGGTTCCGCAGTTACCAATCAGGCCGCCGAGGGTGTTGATATGGTTACGCTCGAAGCGCGAGCGTACGGAGTTGCGCGACTCATTCAGCAACGGACAGGAAGTTGGATGATTGTGAATGACGTAGCCGGATTCATCGGACCTGAAGTCTTCCGCACCGGCGAGCAATTGCTACGCGCGTGCCTCGAAGACACGGTGATGGCCAAGCTTCACGGAATAACGATGGGACTCGATGTCTGCGCTACTTTTCATATGGGTATTGGACCATCTGAGTTGCAGACCTTAACGGAACATATCGTGGTCCAGGCTGCTCCGGCGTATTTGATGGCGGTCGCGGGAAACGCGGATCCGATGCTCGGCTATATGACAACTTCGTTTCGCGAGCATCCGAGGTTGCGCAGGCAAACCGGGCGTCAAATCGCCTCCGCCATGCAGGAGAGACTAATCGAGCTGTCTAAAGTTGCGGATGAACTGTACGCGGTCTATCACAAGGCTGGCGGTGACACTCGCTCGCTCGATACGCTCCGCGATGAAGGTGCAAAAAAGATTCGTCAGCTTGCGGAACGAGGGTTCGATCTTGGTTATGGCTCTCACGAAAACTACGATGACCCGCCCGAAGCGACCGCTCGAATTACGGAAATCTACTCAAACGCGAGACGCGCGCTCTACGCAACACTCGATGAGGCGGTGATCTCCGATTCGTCGCCGCGTTACTTTCGAGTGCACACAAGATCTTCAGATCGAGATGACTATCTCGCGCACCCGGCAACAGGCGAGCTGATCGACGACGAAGATACGGCTCGTATCCAGGCACTCTATCCCGTGCGTCGACCACAAGTGCAGATTATTATTTCCGATGGGCTCAATGCCAATGCGATCAATGAGAATCTGCGTTCGGTGCTACCGGCCGTGCGGCGCGAACTTCTCGCGGCAGGGCATTATCTTAGCGAGACAGACATCGTCATTGAGAATGGAAGAGTGCGGGCGGGTTATCACGTCGGTGCGCTGCTGGAAGCTGAAATGATCATTCATCTGATAGGCGAGCGACCGGGCACAGGGATCAATACGCTTTCGGTGTACTTAACCTATGGTCTGGACCACAAGGGCCAATCGCGCTGGGGATCGGCAGCAGGCTTCGACCATTCGTGGACCACGGCCGTTTGTGGGATCCATCGCCGCGGTAAGCCTCCTGAAAGAGCAGTGGAAGAAATCGCGAGACTGGTGGAACGAATGTTTGCGGAACGTTGTTCGGGGGTTGCTCTTCAATCCGGGGCGGTAAAGTAATTAGGTATTGTGTCGAGGGGCTTTGCACAAAAAGTCTCGATCGCTCTCTTCTCTGTGCAACCTCAGTGTCCTCGAGTAAAACCACACCACAGAGACACAGAGGACACTGAGGTTGCACAGAGAAATCCCAGAACAAGGACTTTTTGTGCAAAGCCGTGTCGAGGTATGACTTTATGAATTCAGCCACGGATTAAGCCTGATATTGGTCATCCGCGTTAATCCGTGGCTGAAAAAATAACCTACCGGCGTCTGCGCGGGGTTGCTCGCAGCCGTCGAACTTCGGCTTTAAGTTGCTCAATCTCTTTTTGCTGCTCCTTGATTGCATTGAGCATCGTCCAGATGATTGGGTCGTTGTTGACAGTCAGGTAGCCGTTGTCAGTCCGCGAAACGGCTTCGGGAATGATCTGTTGCACTGACTGAGCTGCAAAGCCTACATGCTCGCCTGGCGATTTAAGTCCCAAAGCATTGTTTGGCTTGTACTCGTAGCGCAGCGGCTGCAATTGCATTAGCGCGTTAAGTCCACGATTGTAGCTACCTTTTATGTTCTTCAGGCGTTCGTCGGAAAACACGGACCAGGAACCACCACCGGGCTTGCTTGCACTTCCATTGACCGACAAAAGATCGGTCGGCGCAGCGGTGCCAATGCCGACGTTGCCGGTAGTCATGTTCCAGACCTGCACGTTATCAAGTGTAAGGTTGTTTAATGCATCATTGACGACTCGGATTTTGGCAAGGCCGGCGTCTTGCACAAGCTGGAAAACACGATTGTTGGCTGTCCCGTCAGAATCCAACATGAAAATCTCTGGAAGCGTTCCCGAAATAGCCATGCCGGTCGTGGTGGCAGAGGTAAGATGGACGAAGTTGCCCCCCGTTAACGTCCCTGATCCGAAGGTGGCAGGACTCCCCGTCCCGATCCCGACGAAGCCGCTCGCTGCTATATCGATCGAGCTAGTGGGTGCGCCCGGCCGAATTCGAAAAGGCAAGCGGGAGCCGCTGGTGACGTCACGCACGAAGAAGTTTGCTTCGTTGCCTGCTACGTCCCAGGTTTGCGCTGTGAAGCCGCCCGAATTGTTCTGCTCGAGTCGAACGGCCGGAGTGTCAGTCGTATTCGCGTGCACATCGAGAACGGGCGTTGCGGTTCTAAGACCTACTTTGCCATTGCTGGCCACGCGGAGTGAGTTGGCAGGTGCACCGGCATCGACTTCAAACACAATCGTTCCTGTCTCGGAATTTCCAGTCGTGCCTTGATCGACGAACGCGAGAAAATTGCCACCACCACTGGCTGAGGAGTTGGCCCGGATTTGCCAGTTATTACTCGCAAAGCCCGCCGAACTGCTCGTATCGTCAAATTGGATGCGAGTGTTGTTTTCTTTCACTCGGATCGTGTCGAAACCAAAACTCTCACCATCGACGCAGTCCAATCCAGCGCAGATGCTGCCTTGAACGATCAGATCGTCTGCAATCACAAAATCAAAAAAGGGATTAACGGTGGCGTGGTGGCTTTTGAAACCGCTCATCGCCGTAGCAGGGTTAGGGCGAAAAGGTCGTGGCTTACTCACCGCACGCGCTACTCTACGCGACCCCTCCTCAGTAGCTCCGCCGAGGACCACTGATCCGTTCGCGATCGAGAAGCTTCCCGAGGCGACGAGGGAGCGGGATGGCAATTGACCACGTTTAATGAATTCGCGTCGGACTTCCGCATCATCACCTTTTGCGCGTGCCTTGGCGAGCGCTTCCTTAACCTCAGACGAGATCACGGGGACCACGCGCAGTTCGTAAGTATATTGACCGTCGGGAAGTCTTTCGCCTTTCGCATCGGTAAGCGTAAATTCCGCGGAGCCGGTCTTGAAGTCTTTGCGATAGACTTGTTCATCAGGCGCCGAAATCGTAACAGACACGCCAGCATTGGAGACGGAAACCTCCCACTTGATCGTCAACCCACTGGCTGTCACTGTGGCTACATTGTTTTTATCATCTGCTGTTTGGCCCAGAACCAACATTTGCAAGCAGACAACGGCGAGTACTACACGCACAAAGGCGTGCCCGCTTTTTAGACTGTTCATCGAACCTCCTTTGAGAGTCGGCGAATGCCGAGAAACACGAACGGGTAAATAAGGCCGGAATTTCTGAACGCAGAATTCAGAAGCGGACCTCCTGTGAGCGAGGTTAAACTGGCCACTTCATATACCAACCCGATCTTTGGCTGTCAAGAAGTTTGATCAGAGGTTTAAAACACTTAGGTCATTGGTTAGCGAGAACGAGTGTGAAGACTACTGAGGATTCATTCGCGTCGGTGACCTTAACAGTCTGAAACATGGTTGGGAGAAGTCGCACGTTCTGTCGCGGAGGTGGACGAAAGACATTCAGCGCGAGATTATACGTCCCGGCTGCCAGTCCGGAAATCACAAACCGTCCGTCTTGATCGACTTGCGCATAGCCGTTTGCAAAGTGAAGCTTGTTGCTTATCGATGCTGTGATTCGTGCGCCGGCTGGCAGAGTCCCGCCCTCAACTTTGACTTGTCCGCGAATAACACCGGTTCCGTCCGCGATCATGACGCGCAAATCGAGAATATCTTCGCCCGGTTTGATCTCAATTCCTTGCGTTACTTCTTCGCCGTTTCGCTCGATCCGCAGAATCGACAAGCCGTTTAGGATTTCATTGTCAGCCTTCAAATTGATGAGGGCCTTACCTGGCCGCAATCCGGTAAATTGAAAACTTCCATCGGGTGAAATGTTCGTCACGTTGGCAACTCCCACTCGCAGAGTTCCAATGCTGGGCACTGCGGCCACCACCTTCACCGAAGATAGTGCCGCCAATGACATACCGTTGGTGACACCCGCCGGAACTACGAAGCCACTTAGTCTTGATCCATGACGAGCCTGAACTTCGAGGTTTGCTAAGTCTGCATCGACGACGTCAAATCTAAGTACATCGCTATACAAATCACTGCGGTCCAGGCTCGAGGAGATGTACAGCGCGTAATGACCGGGCTTAAGTTGCTGCAATCTAAACTCACCGGCACTGTTGGTCAGTCCTATCTTAAAGCTCGTGAAACCGCCGTTGTCGACGCTGTTCCAGGGCTGGCCGTAAACGAAACGTGCTCGCGCGATTGGTTGCGCCGTGACAGCGTCAATCACGCGGCCAGTAGCACTGTACATCTGCGCGCTTGCGTCCACGCACATCAATGACACGAGTAACAATGCGGCGCGGACGATGAGTGAAAAGTTCCGATTGCACATTTGCCTGATTATGTGAGCGCACGCGCCAGGCAGGCAAGTGAATTTCGAGTGGTGACCTGCTTTTGAAATTCTCTGCGTAAACTCTGCGTCCTCTGCGCCTCTGCGGTTTACCATGCTTTTCGTTTTCTTTTACCGCAGAGTCGCAGAGGACGCAGAGTTTACGCAGAGATTTCGTCCAGCGTTTTGTCGTTAAACCGTTATCAACTATCATGAGTTTATGAGCACCGAAGGGCCCTCAAATTTTATTAGAGACATAATTATCGAGGACATCAAGAGCGGTAAATATGATGGCCGGGTACAAACCCGATTTCCTCCAGAACCAAACGGCTACTTGCATATCGGTCACGCCAAAGCCATCTGCCTTGATTTCGGATTGGCGACGGAGTTTGGCGGCAAGTGCAATTTGCGTTTCGACGATACTAATCCTTCAAAAGAAGAAACAGAATATGTTGACGCCATCATGGAAGACGTGCGGTGGCTCGGCTTCCAATGGGATGGACTTTTCTACGCCTCCGACTACTTTCAACAACTATATGACTGGGCCATTCAGTTGATTACAGCCGGGAAAGCGTTCGTCTGCGATCTCAGCGCTGATGAGATTCGCGAGTATCGCGGCACGTTAACCGAGCCGGGCAGGGAAAGCCCTTACCGCAATCGTTCTGTTGAAGAGAACCTCGATCTGTTTGAACGCATGAAGAAGGGAGAGTTCCCGGATGGTGCGCGAACCCTGCGCGCGAAGATCGACATGAGCTCTCCAAATCTCAATTTCCGCGATCCGGTTATGTATCGGATCCTACACATGGACCACCATCGCACGGGGAATCAGTGGTGTATTTACCCGATGTACGATTACGCGCACGGGCAGTCTGACTCGATCGAACGCGTAACGCACTCGATGTGTACCCTCGAGTTCGATAATAATCGTCCTTTATATAATTGGTTCATCGAACAGCTCGGGATATTCCCTTCGCGGCAATACGAGTTTGACCGGCTGGCCCTCACCCATACTCTGCTTAGCAAACGCAAGCTACTGAAGTTAGTTGAAGAAGGACATGTCGAGGGTTGGGATGATCCGCGTATGCCAACGATCTCGGGCATGCGCCGGCGCGGTTACACTTCCGAAGCAATCCGCAACTTCATCGCGAGTGTTGGCGTTTCCAAGACGAATGGCATTACTCAGTTACAGCAACTCGAATACTTTCTGCGCCAACACTTGAATCAGATTGTTCCGCGGGTGATGTGTGTGCAGAAACCATTACGCGTCGTGATCGAAAACTATCCCGATGGCGTTGTGGAAGAGATGGATGCTATCAACAACCCGGAAGACGCTTCTGCGGGCAGCAGAAAGATTCCGTTTTCGAAGACGATGTTTATCGAAGAAGACGACTTTCGTGAAGATCCGCCGAAGCAGTTTTACCGGCTCGCTCCGGGTCGCGAGGTGCGTCTCCGCTATGCTTACTTAATCACCTGCACGGAAGTCATCAAAGATAGTAGCGGCAGGATTGTAGAGCTTCGTTGCACTTACGATCCGGCTACACGCGGCGGCAACACGCCTGATGGTCGAAAGGTGAAGTCCACGATTCACTGGGTCTCGGCTGAGCACGCTTTACCAGCAGAGGTTCGACTCTACGACAATCTTTTTGTTAAAGAGGATCCGAACGAGGTTGAAGAAGGACACGACTTTACCGAGAATCTGAATCCCGATTCGTTACAGGTAATGAACGACTGCAAAATAGAACCGAGTATGCGAGACGCAGAGCCTGGCGCTAAGTATCAGTTTGAGCGCCTTGGTTATTATTGTGTCGACCGCGATTCCGGAGATAAGTTGGTCTTCAATCGAACCATCGGCCTTCGCGACACGTGGGCCAAGATCGAAGCAAAATCCAGCCACGAAAAGGCACAAAAACACAAAATGTAAGACTAATATTCTGGCGGGCTAAGCCTTCTAACTTTTGTGTTTTTGTGCCTTTTTGTGGCAAAACGATTTAGGGCTCGACCATGCGTTACTTGTTTCTCTCCGCGCTGCTTTGTATCCTGCCGATTTCAGTAGTCGCTCAAACTACGCGTGACTGGGCCGATCGCGTGATGTCCAATGACCCAAAGGTCAGGGCAAGCGCCGAGAACGCGCTGGTCCAACGAGCGGGACATTCGCTGCCGCTGTTGAGACGATTCATCAATAGTGGCGATGAAGATCTGCAATGGGAGACTTTTGAGATCATCCGGCGGATCGGTCCGCCTGCAATTCCGCTCCTCGTGGAGCTGCTTCGGCACCCGCAGGTCGAAATCCGCCGCCTCGCCGCTGATGCCTTGATTGATCTCGCGCCCGATACACAATCGATTCAACCGGCGTTGAGACGAGCACTGAGAGACGATGATTCGATGGTCGTCGCCGATGCCGCACGCGCACTGGGTGCTTTGCGTAGCAGGGCCAGTCCTTCGGTACGCGCTCTCGTCAAAGCTCTCTCTCACGACGAGCCACACGTCCGTATTTATGCGGCGGAGGCGCTGGCATCCATTGGTCCCCTCGCGAGCGCGGCGACTAACGATCTCGCTCGAGCGTTGCGCGATTCGATCCCCGGCGTGCGATGGGCAGCGGGTGAGGCCCTCGGAAGTATCGGACCGGCTGCACAGTCTGCTGTGCCGCAGTTGATCGAAGCTCTGAAAGATGAATTCCTCTATGTGCGCATCTGCGCGGCCGGAGCACTCGGAAGTATTGGACCGAAGGCACAGACAGCACGCAAGGCGTTGAGAGATGCCGCAAACGATCCCGCACTCCGTAACGAAGCTGAATGGGCGTTGAATAAAATCGCTGGTGTCGAGTCTGAAAGACCAGTTGTTTCATCCGTTGTGCGAGCGCCATTCGTCGTGCCCCAACCTCAGACAACGGTAACTCAAACCGGCAATCCTCCGGTTGACTGGGATCCAGCCACGGGTCGGAACATCGTCTGGAGTGTCGAGCTGGGAAACGAATCGTTTGGCCGCCCCGTAGTTGCCGGCGATGTGGTCTATGTGGGTACGGACAATACTCGGAAAATGAACCACGCCTTTCAGAAAGATGCAGGCGTGCTTATGGCTTTTCGAGTCACGGATGGTACGTTCCTTTGGCAGGATGTCGCCCCCCGAGTTGACCGCGGCCTGCGACAGTTCCTGCTGCCTTCAACAACAAGTGCACCGTACGTGGAAGGGAATCGCTTGTACTACGTCACCGCCGAGTGTCAACTTCGTTGTCTCGACACCGCTGCAGCCGATATCGTCTGGCAACTTGATATGCCGGCCCTGGGTGTCTTCCCACATGAATCCTGCAATAGCGAAGTGTTGCCCGTCGGTGATCTGCTGATGGTCGGTACGTCCAACGGCCAGAATGAAGGTCACACGCGTGTTCCATCGCCGCGTGCTCCAAATCTGATCGCGGTGGACAAGCATTCGGGCGAAGTGGTCTGGCGAGCAATTGGACCAGGCGCGCAGGTGCTGCACGGTGATTGGTCCAGCCCTGTGGCAGTCAACATTAACGGGCGCACACAGGTGCTGTTTGGTGGAGGAGATGGCTGGCTGCGCGCTTACGATGCGATGTCAGGTCTCGAACTCTGGCGATTTGACGGCAACCCGAAAGACGCGCGCTGGTTGCCACGCCCCCGCGTCCTTTCGCGCAGTTCTATCATTGCTTCACCCGTCTTCGCCGACGGTCGTGTGTTTGTTGCAATGGGCCAGGATCCTACGCACGGCGACGGACCTTCATTGATTCATGCGATCAGCCCCGACGGTCGCGGAGACGTCACCACGAGCGGACTCCTCTGGACTTCTCGCGACGTAGGTCGCGTGGTGGGAACGCCGGTCGTGAGGGATGGTCTATTGTACGTTGGCGACCTGGGCGGAACGATTCATTGCTTGGACGCTGCAACCGGCTCCGAAGTCTGGAAGCACGAGACGAACGCCGCCATCTGGGGAAGTCTCCTGCTGGCCGGCGACCGGCTGTACGTTGGTAACGAGGAAGGACTCATGACCGTTCTTCGTGCCGGACGGCGAAAGGAATTGCTCGCCCAGATCGAGATGAATGCACCGCTTTATTCGCGTCCGGCGCTGGTCGGCGACACATTTTACCTGGCCACCGGAAACCGCTTGTACCTCATCGCGGCCAAGCCCGGATCCTAAAACGATTAGTTGTCGACTAGACTTAGACGCATCGTCTGTTGTAAGGATTTTGCAAAACCGATCTCAAGGAGAACACTATGCCTGAAGCTCGCGGTTTGTTGTCGCGCTTTGGGTTAATCATCGCCGTAATACTGTTTGGTATCCACGCCAACGCCCAGGAGCTTTCGCCTGAGGTTCGTAGCAGGATCGATAAACTGGCTACTGATGCCCTCGCGCATACAGGCGTGCCGAGCGCTTCGATCGCGGTGGTGAAAGATGGAAAGATCGTCTACTTGAATGCTTATGGCTCCGCGCGACTCGAACCGAAGACGCCGGCAACTTCCGCAATGCGATATAGCATCGGTTCCATCAGTAAACAGTTCACGGCGGTGGCGATGTTGCTCTTGCAAGAGCAGGGAAAACTTTCGCTCGATGACAAGGTAGGAAAGTTTATTCCCGATCTAACGCGTGCGAATGACGTAACGATCAGACAGTTGTTGTCGCACACGTCCGGCTATCAGGATTACTGGCCACAGGACTATGTCATGCCGATGATGCTGCAGCCGGTGACCGCCGCGAAGATTCTCGACATGTGGGCGCGCAAGCCTCTGGATTTTGATCCGGGGACGAAGTGGCAGTACAGCAACACCAACTACGTCATTGCCGGCGTGATCATTGAAAAGGTCGGCGGCAAACCGCTCCTGCAATTCTTAAAGGAAAAGGTATTCTCGCCGCTCGGCATGGCCAGCGTGGCTAATATCGATGAGAAGAAGTTAGGCGACACGGATCCGACGGGATACATGCGTTATGCGCTTGGACCATTGCGGACGTCGCCCAAAGAAGGACCAGGCTGGCTCTTCGCGGCCGGTGAGCTCGCGATGACGGCTGAAGATCTGGCGAAGTGGAATATCTCGATCATGGACCAGAAGCTCCTGCGACCAGCTTCATATCGTGAGTTGGAGCGTGAGGCGCAACTCAACAACGGTATGGGAACTCGTTATGGACTCGGCGTCAGCCTCGCGACAGAAGCCGGACACCGCGCGGTCTCACATGGCGGTGAAGTATCGGGGTTTGTCTCGGAAAGCATTGTGTTTCCGGATGAGCGAGTGTCGGTGGTGGCGCTTACAAATCAGGATGCGTCTTCCGCAGCCGATGATATTGCCCACGGCATTGTCCCGTTGCTCTTTGAACAGAATGATCCAAAAACACCCGAGAAGTTAGAGCAGGCGAAGAAGATTTTTGAAGGATTACAGCACGGTACCATCGATCGTTCGCTATTCAGCGACAACGCGAACGCTTATTTCAGTGAGTCAGCGTTACAGGACTTTGCGAGTGGTTTGTCGCCGCTCGGTACACCCAGACAGTTCACGCAGGTTCGACAAGGGCTGCGCGGTGGAATGACATTGCGAGTGTACTTGCTGCGTTTCGAGAAACAGACACTGCGAGCGTGGACTTACGAATTACCCAACGGCAAATTGGAGCAGTACCAGATCGCTGTGCAGAATTAACAGGTGACTCCGTTGCGACCGATCGTTCTGCTTGCCGATAGCCAACTGCTTTTTTGGCGCGAGAACGATCAACTTCTTCTTGCGAAGCTACTCAAGGGATCGAAAGCTGCTTACATAGGCGCATCAAACGGCGACAATCCTGATTTCTATGCGATCTTCGTAGCTGCGATGGAAGGTTTTGGAATCCTCGATTGTACGATGATTCCTTCTGCCGTCTCTGAAGCTGACCTCGCATTCCTCAACGACGCTGACATCATCCTGCTTGCTGGTGGTGATGTTGAGCTAGGATGGCGGACCTTCGTTAGCAACGGATTAAATAACCACATTCTCAGGAGATACTTCGAAGGAGCGACTTTGATCGGTGTTTCTGCCGGAGCGGTTCAACTCGGCTTGTGCGGTCTCGCAGCCGATGGTTCAATGATCGAAACACTTAAACTGGTTCCCTTCATCATCGGCGCCCACGAAGAATCCAATAACTGGGAAACAACACGAGATCTTCTGCAGTTGTCCCCCACCAACACCAGGGCAATCGGTTTGCCCACAGGCGGTGGGGCCTTATACCACTCGGATCAAACCGTCGAACCTTTACGCCACCCGTTGGTAGAACTGTCAAAAGCCTGATCACAGTATCCAATCACATTTCGTGACCCACCTGTCACAAACCAGCCCGCTGTCTTGTCTTTAAACTGACATTCGACTTGCGCGGAGGATTGTGATGAACAAATTAATGTCTGGCGTATTGATGCTGGTGCTGGTTCTTCTTCCGGTTCGCCGGGCCGCATTGGGCCAACAACGGTTAGCTGATCCCGGTGTCGTAAAGATTAAGACTGACATCGCGCGACGTTTGCGTGATGCTAGAACAAACGTAACGGTCAGGTTGCGTGACGGCTCGGAACTGAAAGGCCGTATCACACAGGCCGCTGAAAACATGTTTACGCTGAAAGCGAAAAACTCTCAACGCGACATCAGCTATGCAGACGTGACGAAGGTGAAAGGAAATGGCTTAAGCAAAGGCGCAAAGTTCGGTATACTCACCGCGTTTATTACGGGCGCGGTTATAATCGGCGCTTTGATCAGTTTGAAGAATTCCGATCCTTTTGAGAACGGCGTGCTGCGGTGATGACCACTCATCTCTCGGTTTTCACAGAGTACCGGGGATACCTTTTCTCGTTGGCCCAGCGTGTTCTGGGCAGCCGCGCAGACGCTGAAGATCTGCTCCAGGAAACATTCATACGCTGGCAACAAACCTCGCTCGCGCAAATCAGATCTCCAAAGGCGTTTCTGGCGACGGTCATCAAACGTCTTTGCCTGAATCACCTGCAGTCTGCGCAAACTCGCAGAGAGATAAACGTCGATCCTCATGGTCCTGAACCAGCGTTGCCGGAAAAGAACGTGTGCGAGTCACTTTCGGCGCTGACGATCTTACTCGAACGTTTGTCTCCGAAGGAGCGCACGGTCTTACTGCTGCGAGATGTGTTTGATTGTGACTACGATGAGATTGCTTTAGTGATAAGCAAGCGCGCAGACACCTGTCGCCAACTGCTGCGACGCGCCCGCCAACACCTCAGTGATGCACGTGCGCGCTTCGAAGTTTCTCCGGAGCAACTCCAAAAACTCGCGGGTCAGTTTGCCCTTACGTGTGCCAGTGGCGATTTAAAAGGACTCGTAACGGCTTTAGCCTAGCTCCGTGTTCACACTACTCATCAGCACGCTTTTCTTCATTGCATTTGCCTGGTTTGTGATTGTCGTTCTCACGATTTACGGTCTATCTCGGCAAAAATCTTTGTTAGCGACGTCCAATCTGCGTTTGACGGCCAGTGATGCGCCCCTCGTGTCGATTTTAGTTCCCGCCCGCAACGAACAGCAGCGCGTGCTCGAGCTCTGCATTCGCTCAATCCTCGCTCAGGACTACGGAAACTTTGAGGTCATTGCGGTTAATGATCGTTCGACCGACAACACTGGAACGATTTTGAAAACACTCGCTCTGAGTGATGGGCGACTGCGTGTGATTGAAGGCGAAGAGCTACCGCCGGGATGGCTCGGTAAGCCTTACGCGATGCAGCAAGCGTTACAGCATGCTCGCGGCGACTGGATCCTGGCCACTGATGCAGACATGATCTTCGAAGTAGCAGCCTTGCGCACCGCCTTTGAGCGTGTACTCGAAAGTAACGAAGATGCGTTGACCTTGATCCCGCGTTTTGAAACTGGTTCATTCTGGGAGCGCGTGATGATACCCACCTGGGAATGGGTATTTTTGATGTTCACGATCGTCTCCCGTGTTAATGATCCAAAGTCGGACGGCGCTGTTGCGATCGGAGGGTTCTTTTTGATCAGGCGTACGGTGCTTGATCGGGTCGGTGGTTATGAAGTGTTGAAGGACGAAGTGATGGAAGACGTGCGGTTGGCGGAAAGAATCAAACGTTCAAGCGCACGTTTCTTGATTGAGCGCGCTCCCGGATTGATCAGAACGCGCATGTACACAAACTTTGGTGAGATGTGGGAGTGCTGTACCAAGAACTGGTTCTCAGGCGTAAACTTCTCATTTCCGCTTGCGTTGTCTTGTGTCGTGTCGATGTATTTGGGAGCTGTCGTGCCGCCGCTCATTGGTCTGGTTGCGGTGGTGGCCACCATGCTGGGCATAAGTGGCGGGCTTGGTCTGGTTATTGTTGCGGCGGCCTCGTCATGGTTACTTCAGGTGCTTGTCATGGCGATTGCCAGCAGACGCTCCAATGTCTCGGTGATATATGCGTTGACAGCTCCACTGGGCCTGGCTCTGATATATGCGATGTTGTTTGACTCATGTATCAGGATCACCACCGGTAGAGGCGTCACTTGGAAGGGACGCAAAATCTATGATCGACGTGGAGTTCGGCCGCCCCGATTGCATAACGCCGTCGAGGAGTGAAGCGTGACCACGGAAGATCGACGCCGGTTTCTGCTCCGTTCCGTTCCTTCGATCATTCTGGCAACGCGAGTGGCATCCTCCTCCGCTGCTAAGGTTGGACCGCCTGCACCGTACGGCCCGACGCCGTCAACCCGACAACTCCGCTGGCATGAAATGGAGTTCTACGGATTCATCCATTTCACTATCAACACATTCACCGGCAAAGAATGGGGTTACGGAGATGAGTCTCCTTCACTTTTCAACCCTACTGACTTCGATGCAGACCAAATCGCGGGTACTGCGGCGGCTGCGGGAATGAAAGGCTTGATCCTTACCTGCAAGCATCATGATGGGTTCTGTCTGTGGCCGTCGAAATATACCGAACATTCGGTAAAGAACAGCCCGTGGCGAAATGGACGTGGCGATGTCGTCAAGGAGATCGCTGAGGCCTGTCGTAAATATCGATTAAAGTTTGGCCTCTATCTATCTCCGTGGGATCGAAATCATAAGGATTACGGTCGACCTGAGTACTTGATCTATTTCCGAAATCAATTGCGCGAACTACTAACCTCATATGGTCCGATCTTCGAAATCTTCTTTGATGGTGCGAATGGCGGTGATGGATATTACGGTGGCGCGCGTGAGACACGCAGGATCGATCGCGATACTTACTACGATTGGCCTACGACGTGGAACCTTGTACGTGGTCTGCAACCTGATACCTGTCTTTTCAGCGATGCTGGACCAGACGCCCGTTGGGTCGGTAATGAGCGCGGGATTGCAGGCGATCCTTGCTGGAGTACCCTCAATCGAGACGATTTCGCGCCGGGCCGAGCCGACGAAAGCCGGCTGAATCGAGGAGATCGTCCTGGCTCTCATTGGGTGCCGGCGGAATGCGATGTTTCGATCAGACCGGGTTGGTTCTATCACGCAAACGAAGACAGCAAGGTCAAAAGTGCGGCGACGCTTGTTGATCTTTATTACTTATCTGTCGGTCGCGGAGCTTCTTTCTTGCTTAATCTGGCGCCGGATCGTCGGGGACAGATTCCGATCACGGACGTGAATTCACTACGCGAGTTTCGTCGTATCCTCGATGCAACGTTTTCGATTGACCGAGCGCAGGGAGCTCACGTTAGTGCAAGCAATACACGATCAGGGTTTTCGCCGCGAAACGTGATCGACCGCAGTCGCGATACCTATTGGACCACCGATGATGCGGTAAAGACGCCGGAGTTGATTATCAATCTTCGTCGGGAGCAAACATTCAACGTTGTTCGTGTGCGCGAGTATCTCCCGCTCGGGCAGCGTGTGGAAGCGTTTGCGTTGGATATCTGGAAGGATAAAGAATGGCAGGAGTTTGCTCGCGGGACAAGCATTGGCAATTGCAAGCTCGTGCGCGGTAATCGCGTGACCACAACGAAGGTTCGTTTACGCATCACTCAGGCGCCCGTTTGTCCGGCGATCTCCGAGTTGGCACTGTTCGCTGAACCGAAATAGGTAAAGATCCCTCCTCTGAAACGAAATCCTTTGAATCCTCATTAATGATGAACCGGTTTGGCGTCAGAGTCCATGGTCTCGTCATCTCGCAAACCTCGAGACTTCGGACGTTTCCGTACGTCAACCAAACTTATTTACCCTGACTGCCAAACCGCTTGGCCAGCCAGGTGAGTAAGCGATGTCGTAGTGTGCCCAGCGTCGCATTGCGAAACTCATTGATACCCAAGGAGATTCAATTATGGTTACCCGAAAAGCAAAGCGTGCAGGAGCAAAGGCTAAAGCCACCACCTCAACCAGCGCTCCAGTTTCCTCATCTACAGAAGAGCTTCTCCTCGCAGCTCTGGCCGAAGGCGGTGATCCTGAAAAGACCGGCCGCTTCCTGGTCACTTTCAAGGAAGGGGCGGACGAGCAGGCAATATCCAGTCACTTCGAATCTGTTCGCGGGTTCAGAGTCGCGAGCGCTCGTGACTTTGACGATCAGGCAGCAGTAATGGAGGCCGCCGGCGATGCGGATGCGATGGTATTTCCTGAAATCGGTGTTGCTGTTGTCGGTGCTGAAGCAGCGATGTCTCGCAGCATGACTGCTGAAGCGTCGATTGCAGAAGACAGCCCGATACAGTCGATAGACCCCGAATACTTCATGTTTAGTACAAGCACGAATCCGTCCGAGTACGTGCGTGGTATCTTGCAGACTGCGCAAATGATTTACAACCAATTTGGCGAAGCAGCAGCGGTGGAAGAGTTTGAGTTAGAGCCGGCGGTAGCGGGCGCGACTTGGGGCTTGGTTGCATGCAGGGTTCCGCCCAGCAGCCGCGATGGCAACGGAATCAAGGTAGCAGTGCTCGATACCGGTTTTGATCTGGGCCATACCGAGTTCGTTGGGCGACCCATTGTTTCGACCTCGTTTGTCGGGCAACCAGTTCAGGATTTGAACGGGCATGGTACCCATACGGCGGGAACGGCGTGCGGACCTAAAGCGCCTCCGGGACCGATTCAGCGTTATGGCATAGGATTCAGGACGCAGATGTTCATCGGCAAGGTGCTTTCAAATGCCGGAGGCGGAACACAAGCGCAGGTCCTGGCCGGTATGAACTGGGCCATAGCCAGAAAATGTGAGGTCATTTCAATGTCATTAGGCGCGGCCGTTCCGGTCCAACCGTCTTACACGGCGGCTGGTGCGGCAGCTTTGGCCAACGGTTGTTTGATCATCGCAGCGGCTGGTAACAACAGCACTCGACCAGCAGTCATCCGTCCAGCCATCGCTCCTGCCAATTCACCGACGATTATGTCAGTAGGGGCACTCGACAGCGCGCTCAAGGTCGCATCCTTTTCGAATGGAGGAAAGATCGACATTGCGGGTCCGGGCGTAAATATCTTTTCATCGTGGCCGAGACCAGTGCTGCACAACACGATCAGTGGAACCAGCATGGCGACACCACATGTGTCAGGATGTGCCGCACTCTGGGCACAAACCAGTCCGTTATTGCGTGGATTAGCCTTGCGAGCGAGATTGCAGGCGACTGCAAGGCATCTGCCATTACCGCCGACTGACGTGGGCGCTGGACTTGTTCAGGCGCCGGCGTAAAACGCTAATTGGTCGAGGGGCTCGAACGCAGAGCCCCTCAATCAATTCGGATCGCCGTTGTATTGCGGTAAAATCTCATCGTACAGTTAAAGCAAAGTAAGCAAGGGGACATAACAATGCCGCAAGCAAAGAAGCAATCGCTGGTGATCACCGCCTCCGGAACAAGGCCGCTTAAGGAAGTAGCTCGTGACCTCAAGGATGCCGGCTTCGAAGTAGAACAAGTCCTCGATGCCATTAACGTAATTACAGGTAAGGGGCCAGCCGGCATTGAGGGCACGCTGCGCACCACCAAAGGAGTCGCCGATGTGTCGGAAGACTTTCCGGTAAGTATCGGACCTCCCGGCGCTGATGTTTCGTGACGGTGCGATATCAAAAAATGTTCGCAACGGACGGCCTTGTAATTCTGCTCCGGCAGTTAGATCTGTGTATGGACCATTGCACGAGCGTCAAAACGCATGAGCGATCCAGTAGTTACGATTATTCCTCTGGTTCCTAATTTAACGCTTCCATTTCCTGCATCTCCTCGCACGCGTTCTGAAATTCCCGAGGGATATGGGGTCCAGGAACAGTGTCTCCCATTCACTGCGGCCAGCGGTTTGGGATTTTTGATTCCTGCTCCGATCAGCTTTGGTTTGTGCAATGCAGAGGAAGCTCCAGGAGGGTGTCGAACGTTTCGTTCACCTATCGAGCCGCCAATCGCAGCGGGAGGGCAAAGGGATCGTCGCGTTTTTTACGTTTTCGATAACGCTGAAAGCTTGTTTCGAGGAAATGCATATCAGCTCGAGGGGATCCCCGACAAGAATTCAACACCCCTGGTAGAGGCAGGTATTAGTTTTTTTGATCGTCCCGATCAGCAGCACTTGTTTAAGCTTCACCTGCCTTATGTTTGGCGCACTGAAGCTGAAGTCGACACGTTATTTCTTCCGCTTATTAATCGTGCGGGAAAGGGCGTGGAGGTCCAATGCGGGTTAGTCGAAACCGACTGGTATGCGAGCTCGGTAAATCTGATCCTCGTCAAACCTGCTGGTCCCTTACATATTCGAATGGGCGATCCAGTGGCGCATGCGGTTTTGATTCCTCGTCACTTGCGTCGCGCCGGCATCACAGTTGCGCCGCTTCATTCCAGATTGAACAGGGAGACTCGTAAGGAACTCGCCGAATGGGACCGCAATCACCGCAAAGAGCGCAGTTTGTACAAAAGTCTGGCGCGCGATCATCGCTGCCGCGTGGATTCTGAGAAATAGGAATCTCCTGTCGCTCATTTACCCGCCGCTCCATTTTCATGAATGGAGTTACACAAGCCTCTTTGCACAAAGAGTCCCTACATATTGATTTCTCTGTGCAACCTCTGTGTTCTCGGTGCCTCTGTGGTGTGTTTTTGCTGGAATTCATCAACCACAGAGACACAGAGAACACAGAGTTGCATAGAGAAGAGGGTCTTAGTGACTTTTTCTGCAAAGCTCACTCAAGCTAAGATTTCCATAAACGCGAACAATTATTTTTAGCGGCAAGCGAAAGGCAGAATTGAATTATTTCTTGTACTGAACTTCACCGTTCACGTAATATCCCAACGAGAGTAAGTTCGTCAGGCGATCTCCCGGTTTTGTGTCCTTTTCAATGCGGTAGCCCAATCCTTCCCTTTGGATTCACCTAACCTGAATCGTTGCTAAAAAATTATGCTAACTAATCAATCTGTAATTGAAGCCTCAGCGTCACTGCGAGAAGTCATCGCCGCTACCACCAAAGGCCTTGTGGAGCGTGAAGCTCTCGTCGAAATGGTCGCGCTTTCTGCCGTCGCGGAAGAGCACGTACTCGTCATCGGGCCGCCCGGAACAGCAAAGAGCGAAGCCGTGAGACGAATCGCACGCGCGACTGGCGGCCGCTACTTTGAATACCTGCTCGGCCGCTTCACTGAACCGAGCGAAATCTTCGGTCCAGTCGATCTTCACAAACTAAAAGACGGCTCGGTTGAAACAGACACGCTCGGCATGTTGCCCGAAGCTGACATTGCTTTTCTCGATGAGATCTTTCAGGGCTCGACAGCGATTCTGAACACACTGCTCGGTATTCTAAACGAGCGCGTGTTTCGCCGCGGCCACACGAATATGAGATGTCCGCTGCGTGTTTGTGTGGGTGCGTCAAACAGTTTGCCCGAAGACGCGGCGCTCGCAGCTTTCGCGGATCGATTCCTGGTGCGTTGTTTTGTCGATCCGATTCCTGATCCGATGCTGGAACAACTGCTCGAGAGTGGTTGGTCACTCAACCAGTCGCCAGGACTCGTGACTGCCGGCTTGAACGACATCGAAGTATTAACTGTCGCCGCGCGCAAGGCTGACATGTCAGGTGTTAGACAGCGCATCGCTCAAGCTCTTCGTACCTTGCGCGGAGCCGGAATCACTCTCACTGATCGCCGTGCGGTAAGAGCTCAGAAGCTGATTGCGGCCGCCGCGCTCATGGCCGGACGCGATAAACCAACAGAAGCAGATCTATGGCCGCTCATCTTTGTTCTGCCGACACGCGAACAGCAAAGTCTCGGTCGCGACAGCTTGCGCGATCTATTATCCGCTACCGAGAACGCAACCCTGCCGGTTGCCGCAGAAGAAGCTTCACTCGGCCCACTGGCGCGGGCGACGAGAGTGGCCCAGGCCGCTCGCGAAATCCTTGGCGCCCGTCCCGCAAATTCTGATGGGGAACAAAACCTTGCGTGGCGACTGCAACTGGAAGGAATCGCAAGGGAAATCGACGCCGGTTTCACACCTGATCACATGCCCGCAGAATTGATCGAGTTGCGCGTTCGAATTATTGAGGTGTTGGGACAATCAAGCTAGAAACACAGAACCAGCTTATCGAAGTAACATGGCGGCCACGATTTACTCCACTCGTACCAGTCGGAGTAGCAGGGCGTGGCACGGCTGCGACCAGTCTGGCCCACCGTCTCCTGCGCGATCCTGATTCGCTTTCACACTACAAAGCCGTCGGTGCGCCAGGTCTACTCGTTATTCTGGGAGAAGAGAAGTGGTTGCCGTGGGTCGATGGCGTGGTCTACCTCGGACACGACCCGCAATCGCCGTCATTGTTGTTCCCGACGAATCTCGAGCCGTCGGTACCAGCGGCCCTGCTGCAACGATCGCTGTCAATTGTTCACGACCAAAATGGACCGTGCGCTTTGTTGCTTGATCCGCCTGCGATCGTTCCGCTTTCAGAAGCGCGAACGATTGCACGAGCCTCACTAATCAAATGGCTGGAGGCTGATCTATGAACCTTCCGCCATCGCTCGCGCCATGGGCAAGCTATCTCAACATCTTTCCCGAAGAAGTAAGTCTGGCGCTTGGTCCAATGATTCAGCGCGTCTCAATGCTGATCGGCGCGCCACAACCGCGTCTCAATGAGAAGGAAGGCGAACCCGACGGCTTTGACGGGCTCAACCGGCGCGGAACTTACGAGCGACTCTTGCTATCCGAGTGGATGCTCGCGGATGAACTCGAAGATGAGTTTATGCGACGCGCCGTGATGGGTGAACATCTCTTTCTGAGCCGGGCGCATTCATCACCAGTTGGGACACGATCTTCGTTGGCGCTTTTCGACGCCGGTCCGAGTCAGATCGGCTCACCTCGCATCGCTCACATTGCGGCGCTGATTGTATTAGCCAATCGCGCTGATACGGCACATTCGAGCTTTTCGTGGGGAGTGATACAGGAACTGGAAACGACCTATCGAGATGTAAATGCCGGCAACATCATGGCGCTGCTTGAAGGGCGAAGTGATTGTGAAGTGTGTGACACTCACGTGGAATTGTGGGAGGAGCAGCTTGCGACCTGGAGTGGACTCGACGACGTTTGGTTAATCGGTGGGAACCGGCTGTCGCGCATCAAAACTGCGAAACGATCGTCAAGACTCTATGTTGAGGATGTGCTTGAGCCTGATAAACGTGAACTCAGACTCTCGTGCACGGGCGCCTCGGGATCGTTATCGGAAGTAACTCTAGAGCTTCCCCCCCACACCATCAGTACGCGTCTCCTGCGCGATCCGTTTGACGCCGCAGTTCCTGAGATCCAGAAGACAGCAGCTTCGACTTACACTGGCTCCGGTCTCCTCTTCGACATGACCGGAACGAAACTCTTCACGCGAACAGCGAAATGGGGCGTGACTGCGTTCAACGTTCCTAACTCGCCGCGAGCAGGAGCGGGACGACCACGAAGCTATCACACACACAAATGGCAATCAGTGTGTGCAGTTGGAAGAGTCGGTCGTGCGATCGCTTTGATCTCGGCTGAGGATCGTTTAGTAAACCTCGAGTACTGCCGGCAAGCGCCGATCAAGCTCCCGCCTGGTGCTTACGCAGGTTACAACAGCAATGTGTTCTTCACAGCTTCTGCTGATGACGGCCCACTCATGCCGTGCTTTTCTTTGCCGTGGGATGGAGAGATGGCTGCGATAGATGGAGCAGGCTGTTTGTTTCGCTTTTCGCGACTCAAAGGCGAAGCGAAGTCGCTTGGGTCAAGGCCGTTGTCAGGGACGGTGCATCTGGTTGCGACCGACGTACTCGCGGTTAACATTTTTGATTCTCGTCTGGTCTATGTCGGTCGTGAATGGCCTGACGATGAGTTTCGCATCGTTTCTGTCGGACGAGGGCATGTCGACAGGGCCACGACATTCGAGGGAAAAGCGCTTCGCGCTTTCTTTGGACCACCGTCAGATAGCGCCCACCCGCAGTATGGATTACTCGCGCTGGAACAAAACGAATTTCAATGGATTGTAATTACTAGTAACCAGCGACAGGACCTCGTTAAGCCTTACGGCGCGAAGGTATTCGGAGTTTTGGCCGAGGCGCGTAGCATTGCGGAGGTTGGTTTGCTCGCGCTCGAAGACGATCTTATGACCGTTAGTCTGAACGGACGTAATTGGCGAAAAGAAATTCTCCGCGCTCACGCACAGATTAAGCACATCGCGCTATGCCAGCGAGAGCCTTACATCGCCTACTCAACAGTCGACGGTGAAATCGTGATCTATTCAGCGCAGCATCGTGCGGATCTTTGTCGCTATCTGCCGGAGGGCGAGAAATGATGCGCCCACGCAAAGTTGCGCATAAAGGCCGGATTGAAGCGGCAGGCTTTCTATTCAATACCGATCTGATCGGAGTTGCAGAGACTCGACGTCGAATCCTCAACCTCTGGGAATCAGGAGTGCAGATCTTCGCGGACGGACCGAATTATTTTGTCCGTTTGTCATCAACCATCAGAGTCGACTCTGCTCATTCCGTAGCCACACCTCTGGTCAAGATCGAAGATGTACTTTCGGCGCTACCGTTGTCGCAGGATGAGTTCGAGTTGTTGCAGGCTCCGTCTCATTCAGTTGTTTTCGCAAAAGGCGGCGTTGCGCAAGTCGCGCAGCTAAGTTCATCGAGTGCTGAATCTCCTGAGCAATGGCTCGATGTTGCCGCATTTAAAGTTGTGGAAGTCTCTACGCTGGGTGCAGCTTTTGCGGAGCCGAAAGTAGTGGCCGAACCGTTGCCATTTGACGCTCGGGCCAAACTCGACGGTGTGCCAGCAGAAGCTTCAGAACGTCAAGAGGCAATTGCTGCGATTAAGTTGGCGACGTCTGGGAACGCGAGACAGTCCGGCGATTGGAGCGCTGCGCAGGAGCTCCGCGGTTGGCTCGGAGGATTTATCGGTTTTATTTCCTGGGAGATTTCAAAACTACTGCGATCGCGAAACTCGGCAAGGTCGAGATACACAACTCTGCAGCAGACCACCAGCGATGAAGGATTACCTGGTAGCGGATGGCTCACTCGCCTTGGCATGCGGCTATTACACGCTTCACGTCTGTCACGAGTACTGGGTCGCCGGCAAGCTGCGTATATCGGCAAGATGATGGAGATGTTTGAGCGTGGCGACCTCACTGAAGCACTCAAACACGCAATTCCGTTTGGTGATCTCTCTTCACTGAGTCAACGGCCTGCGCTCGGGGTGCCGTCGCCGAGAGCCAGTCTTTCGATCTTTCCGTGGCATGGGCACAGCTCAAGCAGTATTGGCCTCAGCATCGACGTGATGTCGTACCTCAACCAGCTTTACCGTGCGGCTTTCCAACGCCTTGAGGCTCAAAACCGGATCGAAGAAGCGGCGTTTGTTCTCGCTGAGCTGTTACGTGCGAATGAAGAGGCGGTCGCGTTTCTGGAAAGACACGGCAAACTGAAACTTGCCGCTGAGCTCGCGGAAGGACGTGAGCTACCGCCAGGTCTCGTAGTGCGTCAATGGTTTATAGCAAGCGACATTGAGCGAGCTGTTGGGATCGCTCGACGGACACAGGCGTTTGCCGATGCGGTCGTGCGGCTTGAAAAGACAAACAAGGAACAGGCAGAGAAGCTAAGAGTGATATGGGCTGAGTCGTTGGCGGCGGGCGGTAATTACGTAGGTGCAGTTGATGTCATCTGGCCCATTCAGTCTCAACGGGGAAGAGCTTGTGAATGGATTGATACCGCGATTGAGGTTGGAGGTCGGGTGAGCGGCCGGATGCTCGCGCGCAAGTTGACGATTGCTCCTGATGATTTTGAGAACATACGTCGCCGGGCGCTGACTTTCCTCGAGGATGAAAGTTACGAGCTACAGGAAACACGTGCGTCGTTCGCCGAAGCACTTGCTAACGGAGAAAATACCAGGGAAGCAAGAACATTAGCTCGCGTCACAGCACGTGCGATTTTGCGGGATGCCGGACAAAACGCGAGTGCAGTCAACGCTAAGCAGTTCACTCGTCTCGTCAACTTCAGTGGCGATGGTCCATTGCGAACTGACGTACCGAAATTTCCAGTCGAGCAGGATCAGCCGGTTACTCCGTTGCTCTCGATCAGGTGTGTTGCCGCAGATTGCGGCTCGATGCCGGTCCACGATGCTTTGCTGCTGCCAAACGGCCGGATGCTCGTCGCACTCGGAGAGATCGGCGCGAGGCTGTTAACGCGAGATGGTCGAACTGTCACACACTTCGATCAACCTGCTGAAAAACTTGTGATTTCTGACAACGGCGCGCGTGCGATCGCACTCGCGCGTCGTGGCGAAGTGTGGCGACTGTCGCGTCTTGATCTGATCGAGTGGCGATCTGAAGACTGGTGCGACGCGGAGATCGATGCTTTTGCTCCGAACTACGATGGCAGTCTCTGGTTTCTCGGCGCCAAAGGTGACTTTTATGCTATCGACGCTCAGTCAAAAAGTTTTGAAGCGCTCTGGCGAGTGCCGGATGCAGGCAGTAGAGTTTTCAGCGTCGCACGTTCCGAATCGTCGTGCAGTTTTCTTACGATGAAAGAGTGGTCAGATTTAGAACAGTGGATCTACCAGCTTCCATTATTGACCTTGCGGCGTCGTTCATCGCCGCCTAAGCCACCGGATAATGTGATTCCGCTTAATCTCTGCACTGCGTTCTCTCCAGACGGTGTTTATGTGGATCAATCGCTCTATTGCGTCGTTGACTCCGAATCGAAGATGATGCCGCTGCCGTCTCTTAAGTTGCGTGTGTTTGAAGGTGAAGTGGAAAAGCTTGCTTTCTCGATTGGTAACGAGTTGTGCGCACCTTTGCTACCGGAAATACTCGGCAAGAGGGTGGTTTCCCCAGTGGTGGCGGACGACGTTATCAGAGTTGGCGTTGGCGACCTTCAGTCAAAGGACGTTACGGCACAATTGTTTTTAGCTGGTGCAAACCAAGTCTCAACCAGACTGGCTGAAAACACACTTACCGTCGCAGACAATCTCGGTCGCGTGATCGCAATCGATCTGCGTCGCAACTGCTCGATACGAAACTTTCGCCTTTAATATAGGAGTATAGGAGCGATACACGATGAGCCTCTATGAACACGCACAGGAGTCGTTCGGCAAGCCCATAAAAGAATGGCGACCGGGAGTGTCTCTCGACGATCCGGCAAATACTGCATATCGCCTCGCACTCGAGTATGACGAAGCCGAGGCAGGGGTGACGTGGGAAGCCAGATTTAACGAATTCCTGTCACTGCCGGGTTCCGGTTCTGTGACGTCGATTGTCATTGGCGTTTGGGGTGATACCTCTGCTCCACTGGGCGACTCGGCTCACGTCGTCAATTCCTTGATTCAAGCCAGTGCCAAACTTCCGGCACTGAGATCACTCTTTATCGGTGACATAGTCAGCGAAGAATTTGAGATTTCCTGGATCGAGCAGACAGACATGGCGCCGCTTTTTATTGCATATCCCGAACTCGAACATTTTGGCGTACGCGGTGGCACCAATCTTCGCTTTGGTCCACTCAACCATAATCGACTTCGTTCGTTGGTGGTTGAAAGCGGTGGTCTGGACGTCAGTGTTGTGCGCGATATCACATCGTCGTCGTTACCTGAATTAGAACACCTCGAGCTCTGGCTTGGCGATGATGGGTATGGAGCCAATACCGAAATGGTTGACCTCGCTCCCATACTCTCCGGGAAACTCTTTCCCAAGCTCCGCTACCTTGGTTTGCGTGACAGTGAGCTCGCCGATGCTATCGCCGCAGCCGTGTCGTACAGCCCATTGTTGGAACGCTTGCGTGTTCTCGATCTGTCGCTCGGTACTCTCTGCGACAACGGAGCCGCCGCATTGTTAGCCAGCCCCGCTATCAAAAACCTCGAGCTCCTCGATATACATCACCACTTTTGTTCAGATGAGATGGTCTCGAAATTAGAAAACCTTGAAATAAAGGTAGACGCCAGCGAGCAAGAGGATGCTGACGATAATGATGGCGATCGATACGTTGCAGTCAGTGAATAGTTTGTTGATTGGCGTACCCGGCAGCCGGCGTACTCAACTGTATCAAGCTGCGCTGTCTCGTGCCGGGAAGCCTCCTGCGACCGTTGTATCCTTCATCGATTTACTTTGTGGGAAGACGATCGTTACCGATCTCGTTTCTGCAGAAACTGTTGTGCGTGTTGATTCTCCCGGAAAAGATTTTGAGACGGAACGTGCCTTACTTCGTGCCGGTGCTGAAGCTGCTTGCGACGAACACTTTGCGCGCATCACGCAAAAGGAGGTTGAGAGACTCGAGTTTGAACGTGGCCGGATTCTGTATCCACGTCAGTGGTATCTCGGGTTGTGTAAGGCGCTTCGGATCGTCGAGTCGCAGCTTTCGGATTGTTTCGTGATGAATAGTTTTGACGATGTTGCGGTGATGTTTGATAAGCCGCGTTGCCAGGCGTTGTTGAGAGATCACGGCATTCCTGTCGCTCCTGGTTTGGGAGAGATCGAGAGTTTTGCCGATCTGCGCCGTCGAATGACGGAAACCGGTTGCAGTCGCGTATTTATCAAGCCCGCCCACGGGTCGAGTGCTTCGGGAGTGATTGCGTATCAGACCAACGGCGCCAGACATCGAGCTACGACTACAGTTGAGGTTCAAAAGCACGGCGACAAGTTACACCTCTATAACTCGCGTCGCATTCGTGTTTATCAGCATGTTGATGATATTAGACCGCTGGTTGATGAGTTGTGTCGTCATCGAGTGTACGTCGAGCGTTGGTTGCCGAAGGCGGGAATCGATGGCAGAACGTTTGATTTACGTGTCGTTGTTATAGCGCGACGAGCTATGCACACGGTTGTTCGTTTGGGGCGGCACCCGATGACGAATCTGCATTTGCTCGGCGGTCGCGGCAGTCTTGAACACGTGTTGCAGAAGATTGGGAGTGTTGGTTGGGCGGAAATTCAACGGACCTGTGAGCGAGTGATGACTTCTTGTTTCGCGGGGAGCCTATACGCCGGTATCGATCTCCGGATTTCTCCAGACTTTCGTCATCACCACGTGCTCGAGGTCAACGCCTTCGGCGACCTGCTACCCGACGTGTTATGGAATGGTAGAGACACTTACGAAACTGAAATTGAATTCTTCTCTGTGCAACCTCTGTGTTCTCTCTGTCTCTGTGGTTAAACTTAATCGGCCACCACAGAGACACAGAGAACACAGAGGTTGCACAGAGAAATCTTATCCATGCTTGACGCTCGTCGATTAGTCGGCAAAGTCGACATCCTTTTTATTACCCTCGACACCTTGCGTTATGACGTCGCGCAGGAGGCGTTTTTTGCGGGACTCACTCCCAACCTCGCGAGACTCTTACCGGAGACTGGCTGGGAAAAACGTCACACGCCCGCAAGCTTCACTTACGCCGCGCATCACTCCTTCTTCGCGGGGTTCCTCCCAACGCCGGCTACGCCTGGTCTACATCCGCGCCTCTTTGCTGCGCACTTTGAAGGCAGTGCGACCGTGACCAACGAAACGTGCATCTTCGACGAAGCTGATATTGTCAGCGGCTTATCACATAAGGGCTACACGACGTTATGCATCGGCGGAACAGGATTCTTCAATAAGCAGAATCCGTTGGGCAATGTGTTGCCCGGTCTCTTCGATCAAAGTCACTGGGACCAGAGTCTGGGAGTGACTGACGCACATTCAACCGAGAATCAAATCAGTCTCGCCCTAAAACTACTCGAAGCCATACCGCCGGAACGCCGCGTGTTTCTCTTCATCAACATCTCAGCATTGCATCAACCCAACTGCATTTTCCTGCCGGGCTCGACGCGCGATAATCTCGATTCACACGCGGCTGCGCTCGTCTATGTCGACAGCCAATTGCCGCCATTGTTTGCCGCAATGCAAAGACGCGCGCCAGTGCTGGCTATTGTTTGCTCGGACCATGGCACGGCATACGGAGAAAAGGGATACAACGGTCATCGCGCCGCGCATGAAGTGATTTGGACCGTACCATACACCGAAGTTCTTCTCGACCAGATTCCAAAATGATCAGCCTCGCGCAAAACCTGCGGCAGTCGCCTTACGTCTCTTATGCGTACTCTTATCCGCATAAGACTGCCTACCGTCCGCTCGACGTTCCGGTACGACTCGAAGACGCATGGTCCAACGAAAACAAAGAATCGCTTTTCTTGTATTTGCACGTGCCTTTCTGTGAAATGCGTTGTGGTTTTTGCAATCTCTTTACCACAGCCAATCCCAACGAAAATATGATCATTGCGTACCTCGACGCGTTGAAAAGACAGGCAGTTGAGGTAAGGCGTGCACTCGGTGACGGCGTTCGGTTTGCGCGTCTGGCGATCGGTGGTGGCACGCCAACGTTTCTTGAACCGTCCGAGCTCGAGAGTTTGTTCGATATCGCGGAGAAGACCTTCGAGTGCAGCGTCGCTCAGATTCCGGCCTCCTGTGAGACCTCGCCGCAAACGGCAGATGAAGCGAGATTGCGAGTGTTGCGGGAACGTGGCGTCGACCGCATCAGCATTGGCGTACAAAGCTTTATCGAAGCGGAAGTTTGTGCTGCCGGACGTTCGCAAAGAACGAGCATTGTCGAGCATTCGATCGAACGCATTCGAAAGCTTGGTTTTCCGGTAGTGAATCTTGATCTGATGTATGGATTGCCCGGTCAGACTGTTGATAGTTGGCGTGCGTCTCTTCAATCAGCGCTTCGCTTTGAACCAGAGGAGCTTTATCTGTATCCGCTTTACGTTAGACCGTTGACAGGCATGAGTCGTCACCCAAAAGAATGGGACGACATCCGGCTCGCCTGTTATCGCGAAGGGAGAGCGTTACTTTTGAGCTCAGGTTACGAACAGGTGTCGATGCGGATGTTTCGAGCCAGGCGCGTCGCTATTCAAGAAGACGCGGTTTACTGTTGTCAGGATGACGGCATGGTTGGACTCGGTTGCGGCGCCCGGTCTTATACACGCAAGCTGCACTATTCGAGCGAATATGCAGTCGGTGTAAATGGAATTCATGGGATCATCGAAAGTTATAGTAAGTGTGCGAACTTCACCTTGGTCGATTATGGGTTCTGCCTGTCACCGGATGAAGACCGTCGTCGGTTTGTGATCAAATCATTGTTGCGTGCGGATGGAATCGAGCTCGGCTCTTATTTGCAGCGTTTTGGTTGCAGCGTGATTGACGATTTCCCGCAGCTCGCCGAGCTGACGTCCGAAGGCCTGACTTCTGTTGACTCGCACATATTGAAACTTACTGAAGCCGGACTCGAACTGTCAGACGCAATCGGCCCGTGGTTGTATTCGACGAGTGTGCACGACTTGATGATGTCGTACAAACTGCATTGAGATGGACCTGTCAATCCTATATCGTGGCCAACTCTCCAGTTGCAACTATGGTTGTGACTACTGCCCGTTTGCGAAACATACTGAGACGGCTACGGAACACAGGGAAGACGAGCGTGCGCTGAACCGTTTCGTCTCATGGGTAAGCACTCGCACGTCTGACAACATTTCCATTCTCTTCACACCGTGGGGCGAAGCTCTGATTCGCAAGCGTTACCAGCAGGCGTTGGTCCGACTGACTAACATGCCGCACGTGCGGAAGGCTGTCATCCAAACAAATCTCTCCTGTAGCTTGAAATGGGTAGACGACTGCGACAAACTCAAGCTCGCCCTATGGACCACATTTCATCCGACCGAAGTTCCGCGTGCGCGTTTCGTGTCACGATGTCTGGAACTGCAACAACGCGGAGTACGATTCAGTGTTGGCGTAGTAGGCTTGAAAGAACATGCGGCCGAGATCGAAGCGTTGCGTCGTGAGCTTCCGGCAAACGTTTGTCTCTGGATCAATGCCTACAAGCGTAACCCGGATTATTACAGTGGGGAAGATATTGAACGTTTATCAGCCATCGATGCGTTGTTCCCGGTTAACAACCAGAATCATCCGAGTTTTGGACGCGCGTGTCGTTGTGGGGAATCAGTAATATCGGTCTACGGCGACGGATCGATACGGCGCTGTCACTTCATCCAACAAACCATAGGCAATATCTACGACGATGATTTAAGCAGCGTCCTTCACGAACGACCTTGCACTAACCACACCTGCGGCTGTCACATCGGTTACGTCCACATGGACCACCTGAAGCTGTACGAGATCTACGGCCCCGGTGTCCTGGAAAGAATCCCAATTAGCCACAAAAAGGCACAAAAAGCACAAAATGATTAAAAATTTCACGGTCTAAATTCAAAATACATTTTGTGCTTTTTGCGCCTTTTCGTGGCTAAAACGTCTAACTATGCCGACTTGCGTTTGGATGCCCGGCGTGGCAACTCTTTCGAATACAACATGTCGACGATATCTAAAACAAGTCCTCTTTTTTCCGGAGACAACTCTCTGAACCTTGAAAGCAGTTGAGCTTCCTCGGATTTAGTGCCGGGCTCGGCAAGTCCCACCGCACGTAAGAACACCTCTACTGGTGGAACGCCGAGGCCATACGCTAGCCTTTTGAGCACAACGGCGGTCGGTTTTAGCGCTGGGTTGTTCTCAATTCGATTGACGTAACTTCCCGCGATGGGTTTTCCAAAACGAGCGCTCCTCTTTTCCACGTCCTTACATGACAGACTCTTCTCCTGGCGAGTTTGTTGGACGAAGTCCCCGAAGGGTTTTGAATTCCTGGTTGCCATCCAGATCGTTTCCGCACTCACTCCAACGCGAGGATGCGGCAAAAGAGAAACTGCTTAATCGACAATCAACTTCCGGTAGGGGCTCGTTTACCATGCGCAGTAGTTCCGATGGGTAGGAAATCGCTACCGATGAGTATTGATCTATTCATCTCTCTCGTGCTACTCTCTCCTGCGAACTAATTCGGTACAGCAGAAAGAAATGAGCGAAAATCAACCCTATCGAACTGATCTCATCAATGCTGCGATGGGAGCTCGTCGCCTGACTAATAAGACCGTGGCTGAAAAAGCGGGTGTGGGGGTGATGACCGTCTCGAGGATCCGAAATGGCGATGCGAATGTCAGCTACATGAGGCTCAAGAAAGTTGTTGAGGCACTTGAGTTGACCATGGCCGAGGTTTCAGAGAAGAGTTTGAATTAAAAACCCTACACAAACGGCGAAAACCGATCTATTATTCCCCGCAAATCCGAATCTCTCCCTGAATAGTCGAAGCACTCTCCCCGATTGCCGCCCCACTGAGCGGTAGAGGAGTCTCCAACCCGAAGGAGGTGCTATGAAATCGATCCGGCCCAGCTCTAAGCTTTCGCTACTCTTGATAACTTTAGTTCTCGCAGTTACCGGGTTTTTAATCTCGCCGGCGTTGCCTCAAACCCGCGAACGTACCGTCACACCGAATCGAACTGACGCGAACATAAAAGTCGCTGACATCATCAAGACTGACGTCGACCTCGTTACCATCGACGCGCTCGTGCTTCAGAAGAACACTGCGCGAGTTGTTGGTGGTCTAAAACAGGAAGACTTTTTTCTATCCGAAGATGGAACGAGGCAAACGATCACTCATTTCAGTCAGGACACACTTCCGCTGTCCGTGTTGTTGCTGATCGATCGTGGTGGATGTTTGGATCCGTTCGGCGAGGAAGTCAGAAGGGCCGCAAAAGATGCATTGTCACAACTGAAACCGACTGATGAAGTCGCGGTGATGACGTATCACGACACGGCGGAGTTGCGACAAGGCTTCACGCACGATCGAATACTACTCGAGCGGGCAATAAACTACGTGCCGCCACATGACGAGCGCGCCAATCATTGTCTGAACATCGCCTTCGATGATGCGGCCAATTACATGATGAAGGCTGGCAATCCCAGCGGTCGCCGGGTGATCGTCGTGGTTACTGGTGTGACGCGCAACTGGGATTGCAGAGGTGGGCCATCAAACAAATCGGTCACACATACCGTCTTCGAGTCGGGTAGCGTTGTCTCCGCAATAATTCCCAGGACGCCCGAACAAATAGCGGAGAACGGCGTGATGCGTTGGGCCACTCGCTTTGGCAAGCTGGCTGGTGCGCCATATATCGATATTCAAAAACTGGCTGACGAAACGGGCGGCGAGATGCTGCGTGATAAGCCGGAAGAGCTCGACCACACGTTCAATACACTCATCACGCACCTGCGCACGCGCTACAATTTTTCCTTTGTCTCAACCAACAAGAAGCGGGACGGAACTGTCCGCAAACTGAAGATCGACCTGGCGGACGGCATCGAAAAATCTCAGGGCCGGCTGGTGGTGAAAGCGCGCCGGACTTACGTCGCGCCCAAAGAGTGAGTCCGACAAAGCCCAAAAACAGGCACTCGAACGCACAAGAAGCCCACATCTTGTGCGTTTTGTGCTATTTTGTGGCAACATATCGGACCGTCTTGTAGGCATAAACGTTGTAACCTAAACCATCAGAGGACAACAGATGAGTACTAATCCGCACGATGTTAATTCAGGAACCAATCCGCCTCCCTTTCGAATCGCCCCGCAACTGCACCAGATACTTTATAAACGACCCGGCCGGGAACACTTAGAACCGAAGCCCGATGAGGTTCTGCCGGAGCCGCCGTACCCGCAGCGACCAGACGCCAAAGAGATGACTCATAAAGAGTATCTCAAGCTGAATGGCGTTCGCATGTGGAAGACCTGGGGCGCGCCGTATTTCAAATCGCGATTCCCGAATCATAGAAACGAATTGCGACCGATCATTCCGTACTTGTTCACCGACTGGAAGTGCAATCTCGATTGTCACTATTGCTGGTCGTACGACAACAAGGTGAAGGGAATGACCGAGGACGTTGCGAAACGTTCGATCGACTGGTTGCACTCGATTGGCTCGCGCGTGTTGGCGTTGATGGGCGGCGAGCCGCTGTTGCGACCGAAGTTCATACACAAGATCGTCTACTACAGCGCGCAGAAAGACATCTTCGTCTATTTACCGACGAACGGACGCTTGATGAAACCGGATGTGATCGATCGGCTCGGTGATGCGGGACTCGCAACCGTCAACCTCGCAGTCGATTCAGTGAAGGAACGAAAGTCTTTGCCGAAAGCGCTCGATCCGATCCGACCTTATTTCGATTACCTCGTCAAGAAGCAGAAAGTCTACGGCTACACGGTGATGTTCAATATCAACATCTGCCATAACAACATGGACGATGTTGTTGAGCTAACCGAGATTGCGCGCGCGAACGGCATCGCCACTGACTATCACATCAACGAGACTCCGATGACCGAGCAGGATCACTTCAAGCACCTCTCGGAAAACGAGACTTATCTGACGCCGGAAGATTGGCCCAAGGTCGACGCACTGCTCGACTACCTGAACGATAAGCGACGCAACGAAGGCTACAAGATGGTGAACCCGATCCAGCACATGGAAGACATGAAGCTGCTGATGCGTGGAAAGGTTCCCGAGTGGCAGTGTCGGGCGGGTCAGAATTCGCTAATCATTCGTACTGATGGCTCACTCGCTCCTTGTTTCCCGATGTACTCGGCCACGCATGATTGGGGCGTCGTAGGCGATCACAAGTTTGACGTGAAGCAGCTCGACGAGATGAAGCAAGAGTGTTCGCAGCATTGTTTGTCGACCTGTAACTACATCCTCGGCTACTGCTACGACACCGCCCGCGTGATCGGCTGGATCATGAAGACGGCGAAAGGCGGATTCAGAGGCGTCGAGAGCTTCTAGCGTTTTTTTCGCCACAAAAAGGCACAAAAACACAAAATTGGCTTTGAAAAGTTAAAGGAGCCTGATTCTCCCACACGAGAATTAGGCTCCTTAATTCTTCAACCCGTTTTGTGTTTTTGTGCCTTTTTGTGGCTGAAATTCTTTAACGAGTTATTTGTTCTAGTTTCTTCCGGAGCTCGATCTTTTCGGGTGCTGATGTTTTTACGACTGCGAGTCGTAAGGAGGTCAGAAGCTTCTTTAAATCCGCGCGCTGCTCGACCGCGTATTTGTCGCCGCCTTTCTCGTTTGCGAAAGTGATTACTTGATCGGTCAAAGCCTCAGCAATGTTCTTTAGGGCTTCGGCTGCGTGTGCTCCCGATGGGTACAGGCCGAGGTATCTGATCGCGCCTTCAGAAAGAAAGAAGCGGCAGACCTCGTCACCCTCACAGTCTGACGGTGGCCACATCTGCGCGGCTTCCCAGGCGATGCGCTCCGCGATCGGCAGCGTGTGATATTTCTTCTCGAGATTCCAGAGCACATCGGCGCTTAGTTGATAACCACCGGCGAACTCGTTGTATACGACTTCAGTCGTGTGTGCCTTCACCCACTCGCGATAAGGCGGCTTGTCATTCTCGTATGGAACACTCAAGGCCGAGTTAGCGAGTGCGAGAACCTTCAAGAGCTCGAACTCAGCGCGTGTGTTTGCGTCTTTGGCTTCATTAACTGAACTCGTGGCGAGATTGTAGATTTCCTGCCTGTCGGCGAAGTCTGTGTTCTCGGCTTTGAGACGCGCTTCGATGATCTGGCGCACGAGCTCTTGTCGTTTACTCGCGCTGTAGTCGAGCAAAAGACCACCGAACAGCCAGCCAGTCTGACTGTTTGGAAGGTTGACGCGATACCAGTAATCAGTCTTGCCGCTGATCGTGTCTTGATTCGTCGAACGTGCGATCGCGTTCACGACTGTACCGAGTTTCAGCCGCACAACTTCTTCGGCCGTGACCTGCGGAGACTTGCGTGCGCGCATGGCGGAAACGGTGGTGATCTTAGCTTGCGCAGCATCAAGCCCCACCTCTTCTGTTTGGGCCACAAGCAGCGAGGCGTTGCCGATTGCGAGAGTAACGACAGCGAAGATTAGGCATTGAAGTTTCATCACGTGGTTCATATATATCATTTTCTGCTAATCTTCCGTGGCGATTTTCCTACAGTGGAGGAAGAAGTGGAAAAGAAAGAAGCGTTGAAGGACGCCAGCGACCAGTATGAAGTCGAGCATCGTGCCCGCTATGGCGAGAGACCGGGCTTCAGGATTAGTGAGCTTCAGATTTCAACGACGCAAAAAGTGCCGTGGCACATGCACAACAGCATCGATGATACTTTTTATGTGGTGGCGGGAAACATCCGTTTATTTCTGCGAGAACCTGACGAAGATATACGACTAACACCGGGCGACAGCTATCGTGTCAAGGCGGGCCGTCCGCATCTCGTTAAGAATGATGGCGACACCTCCGCAACATTTGTAATTCTGCAAGGAGTCGGGGAATACGATTACGTGCCGATAGTGTAATCTCAAGAGCGAGGAGCAAACATTGATCGATCTCAATTCTCAATTCGAATACTGGAACACAACAGGTACGCAAAAGCCTTTCGCTCACCCGGTCAATCTCAGGCGCATACGACAGTGGGTATCTGATGAGGCCACCATTCTCGATTATGGTTGCGGGTATGGACGAATTTTAGGCGAGCTTTACAACGAAGGTTACGAGAGCTTGATCGGTTTGGATTTCTCACCCGTCATGATCGCCGCCGCCCGCGCACAACATCCGGAGATAGTATTTGAAGTTGTTCAATCCTCTACCATTCCATTGCCGGACGCTTCGGTAGATGGTGTGCTTTTGTTCAGCGTCTTAACCTGTATTCCTACTGACGAAGGTCAACGAGCACTCTTGAAAGAAGTGCATCGTGTGTTGAATCGCGGCGGGCTCCTCTACATCAGCGATCTCTGGTTACAAACAGACGAACGAAATCGCACGCGATATGCACGTGACGAACAGAAATATGGAAACTACGGAGTTTTCGATCTGGATGAAGGTGTCACTGTTCGTCATCATGATCCGAAGTGGATCGAAACCCTCACGAGCGATTTCGAAATGGTCGCAGTCGATGATCTTGAAGTCGTGACGATGAACGGGAATCCAGCAAAGGCATTTCAGTGGTTTGGATTGAGCCTCAAGAGAGACCAGTGATTGCGAACATTCTTGCCGTCGAGATCGTTTACACCAACGTCTCATCGACGCAAGAAAATGCATCTCCAAAAAGTAGAAGCTTATTCAAAAGAATGTAATGCTGCTGGCCGGCAGCACACCGGGTTTACTCCAGCAGAGTTCAGAGTATTTTCAAACGGCGCCGTCTAGGTCCGTTTAAAGCCAGGTAATAGTTCGTCATATACACGACTGCTACGCTGTTCCAATACAAGGGAACCGTCGCTCAGTTATCAATTCTGCGTTGCTGAATTGGTTTTGAGAGAGGGGGTTGGATATGTCTCTTTGGACCAGCACCGTCATTTGTGTTTTGTTCTTACAGGGCGTCCAGGCGCAGGAGCAACAAGCAAACGACGAGAACAAACCGGTGGTGATTGAGAAAGACTGGAGTATCACGCAGGCATACGTAGACGTCTTCAAAATCCTGAACAATCAAAATACATGTAGTGACTTCTATCGTGGACCACGGACCGCGACCACCGTACTCAATGGCTTTGTCATACGAGTGAAGTCGCAGTCGCTTATGCGCGAGGTTTCGTTTCAGATGGCGGGGAGTCCACGAGTCATTCATGACCTCACGACAGGTGCGTCTTATCGACTGTTCGAGAAGACGATGGTGAACATCAACGGTTCGTTCTACCAGCGTCGCGCAGATCCGATGCGCAAGTTTCCTTCGGATGTAGGCAACTTCGCACCGGGCAGTCGTGCTGCGCGAGCGTTGATCATTTTGCACGAGCTGGGCCACCTGATTCAGGACGATAACGGCGAATGGCTAATCCCCGACGACGGTTTCGACGGCCGGCAAAGCAAGGAAAACACATTGCGCGTCGAGAAAGTCTGCCGCAAAGAATTGAACAAACTGAATTAGCCACAAAAAGCACAAAAGCACAAAATAGTTGAGTGAGCTAAGGCGCTTAATTCTCGTGCGAGAGAATTCGGCGCCTTATCTGTTTGAGAGTCTTTTGTGCTTTTTGTGCCTTTTTGTGGCTAGTTAGCTGCTACCCAGCCACTCGCGGTGATGAATTCTTTCGTCTCGGAGTTGATCGTGATTACGTATGCGCCGGCAGCGCCGACGTGGCGGTTGGGACCAAAGATGAGCTTCGGGGTTAGGCCTGTGTCGTATTCGTAGAGACCTTCCAATGCGGTAACGAGTTGCTCACGGCTCAAGTCTGCTCCGGCACGCTTCAGACCTTCGACGAAAGTCTTGGCCGCCGCCAGTGCTGCAAGCTGCGCCGCTGCATGTTGTGCCGGCAGCTTGTACTTCTCAACCAGCGCGCGATATTCAGCGACGCCGTCTGCGGTCACGTCAGCCGGCACTGTCGGAAACGCGAGGAAAACTTTTTTCGTGAACGACGCAGGCACACTCGCAGCAAGGTCTCGGGACGTCAATGCACCAAGTGACAAAACGTTCGGCGTCCATTCGAGCGCACTGGCAGCGCTCAGGAAACCGGCCACGTCAGTACCGCCGAATATGAATACGGTTGCGGTGCCTTCGGTTTTCAACTGCTGCGCAAGCTTGTTCGCATCGAACGTTGAGTAAGGCATCTTCACGATGTCGGTCCAGCCGGCTTCTTTCGCGCGTGCCAACGCTGCTTCTGCCGCTGCCGAAGGCAATTCCGTAGCCGGGAATAGCACCGCCGCGTGCTGTTTCTTCGCGCCAAGCTGCTGGTCGGCAAAATTGACTAAAGCCGCTGCCTGTTCAGTCACGCCGGGTAGTAAATAAAAAACGTAACGGTTAGGCGGGCGCTCGACTTGCGTCAGCAGCGTTGCAGGACCGATAAACGGAATCTCCTCTTCGCGTGCGAGCGCGGCGATTTCCTTGTCAGCGCCGGCACTCACGCCACCGATGAATGCGAAGATCTGGTTTTGACTATTCAGATTGCGGAGACTTGTCGCTGTATCCGCGCCGCCTTCGGTGAAGTGTGCTTTTATTTTTCGATTGTAGATTCCGCCGCGCGCGTTCAGATCTTCGAAGTAGGCCGAGATGACCTGACGTATAGCCTGGCCGAGTCCCGCAAGAGCAGTGGTCGCCGGCAGCGGCACACCCACATCGATACTTTCTGACGTCAGACCCGGATCTCGATCAAACTCAAGCCGTTTGATGTAGGCAATGAGGTCGTTCATGTCCTCGATCGTGAGACGATAACGAGGCATGGCAACATTGAGCTCATTTCCAGCAGGATCGACACCACGCACCACGGCCGTCGTAAACGATGATTCGTTGAACGCTCCGTGTTTGCGTCCGCTCGGATGTGTGTGGCCGTACGACTTGGTGAGATTGGACCACGTAAGATTTCCCGCCGCGACGCCCCCTTCCGTCTTACCTTCACCTCTGCGTCCATGACACCCAGCACAATTTATCGTCGCCGCCGGCACTTCCAAATCCCCAACCATCGCCATAAGTGGCTTCTTACCCGAAACCTCACCGCGAAGAAAAATAGCCCTCCCGCGCCGCTCCGCTGCTGTTAGCGGGCGCGATTCCTGCGACGATTGAACCGCTGAAACGCAAAGTATTGCGGCAATCAATATGAGTATATGCAGTCGCATTGCGAGGGCTACTGTACTACAGCCTCAAAGAGACACAAAAAGTGTTGCCAATCTCGTTTTTGTGCTTTTGTGCCTTTTTGTGGATAAACTTCTACTCGATCCGAACCTAATCCTCAGTCTGTGGGTCTATTAAGTGCATGGCCGATGAGGCGCAGCGGGAAAGCTGGTGGGTGTTGCAGGCACAGTCCGGCAGCCACGAGGCTTTGAACGAGCTCTTCAAGAGTGTTCAGGAACCGCTGTTTCGCTACATCGTCAGCCTCGTCAGAGACCAGCACCAGGCTGAAGACATCCTCCAGGAAGTCTTCATCCGCATTTACCGGAAACTGCGCTGGCTGCGAGAGCCTGAGGCGTTCCGTGCCTGGTCCTATCAGATCGCGTCTCGTGAGGCGTTTAGATATTTGAACCGTGAACGGCGTTGGACCGACCAAATCCGCGACGAAGCAACGTTGACGGCGCTGCCCGCAAACGATCCCGAACGCGAGTTTCCGCGTGAGCTGATTGAGAGCTTGCCGCAGTTGGTTGGGAATCTGTCGCCGGCGAGTCGCGCAGTCGTGGTCCTGTTTTACTTGCACGAACTGTCGCTGGTTGAGACTGCGGCCGTGTTGGATATTCCGGTTGGGACGGCGAAATCGAGACTGGCGTATGGCCTCGAAAGCTTGCGCCGAACTTTTCAACGTGAGGAGAAGTGAAATGCAGAATAGTTCAGACGACACACTCAAGTTCAAACGAAACATGAAACGTGCCTTGATTATCTTTGCGGTCGTCGAGTTTATCGTGATGGCAGTTGGGATGTTTTCTTACCTGCAGAAATAAAGGGGAGGACCGTGATGGCACAGAATCTGGATTCCGTAAGGGCTGCCGCTCTGGCACGTATCGACCGTAGTGAACGAAATTTCAAAATTGCTTTCTTCGCGGCTGCACTCATCGAGAGCGTATTTATCGTCAGCTTTCTCCTGCTCGCCGATTTTTCAAATCGAATGCACGTGCTGTTGCTGATATCGACTGTGAGCTGCTATTCGATCGTCGGTTTCGGTCTGATCGCATTGGGGGCGCACATCAATCGTGGCATCGCGCGACTTTTAAAAGCGCTCGAGCTCACTCACGGGAGCGTTTCTTCCACTGCCACAAACCAGCCGTGACTTCAGCCGGCAGGCGATGGCCCAATTGCCGCGCCAACATGCAGAGTTGTCCTCGATGATGCGCTTCGTGAGCGACGAAGTAGTTGAGGAAGTGAACGAGATCGGTAGGGAAGTTTTGCCAGGTTGCTGCGGGAATCGTGCCACCACGCGCCGCACCGAGCCGGATCACGTCGACGATGCCTTTGCTGCTGCGGTCGAGGGCTCGCGACAAGGCTGATGGTTTAACTGTTCGGGCGTCGACCGTTCGAGGCACCGCGACGCCATGACGCGCAGCGATCATCTTGATCCACATGCACCGAGTATTGTGAATGTGCGCTGCGAGAGAGCGAATCGTGCGGCGAGACGAGCCGGGTATGTTCATGGACCACAGCTCAGGCGGCAGGTTCTCGATGAGATACACCGTGACACGGTTGTTCGTATGCCAAGCGTCAAGCAGCATTTCGATCGGGATTTGCATGAACAACTGCTGAAACGGGTGGCCACGGAGGGCCACCCCTACAGTTGACTCCGACTAGGCTTTGCGACGGATCGAGTAGAGCCTGTGCTCCGTACGTATCAACAATCGCTCACCAACCAGCGCGGGTGAAGCCTGGGTGAAGTCATCTAGCTCATTCACGTGTGATAACTGAAACTGCTCGCCCGTCGTGACCACAAACGTCTGGCCCTCTTCACTCAAACAGAACAGTTTGCCGTTATAAGCCCAGGGCGACGTAGTGAAATTAGTCGCGGCGGGATCGACGCGTGTTTTGTACGTTTGCTTTCCAGTCTTGGCGTCGAAGCGATTCAGAATCCCGGTTTCCGTCAGCGTGTAGATTGCACCCTGATACGCAACGGACGACGGCAGATACGTCCCACCGCGCGGCTGCGACCAAACTATGTACTCGTTCGAAGTCTCACCTTCCTTGAGAGTGATGTCACCACTGGCGCCGGGACGAAGCGCCATCAACGCACGACCGCGACCACCATTGATATAAAGCAAACCTTCATAAGCGAACGGCGTGGGAACGGGCGTCAAGGACGTGCCCTTGATGCGCCACAACTCTTTTCCTGCGAGGTCATAGCTCACCACCGTCTCTGGTCCAATCGTGACAATCTCGGTACGCGTTGGGTTGCGCCAGATATAAGGCGTAGCCCATCCGGAACGTTGGAAGGGCGGTTGTTTGCCACCCAGATCGCGTTCCGTGCGCCAGACCTGGTTGCCTGTTTGTTTGTCGAAGGCGGCGACGTATTGTTGTTTCTGATTGTCGCACACGACGATGAGCAGGTTTCCCGCCAGTGCCGGTGAGCTACCGTTGCCGAGGTCGAGGTAAATCGGATACGTCTCGAGCTTAGTGTTCCAAACCTGGTTGCCTTTCAAGTCAAAAGCCCACAGCCCGAGGTTCGCTACGTAAAGGTAAATAAACTTTCCATCGGTGACTGGCGTCTCCGAGACGAAGCTGTTTTTCCGATGACGTCCGCCCGGGGGTTGCCCGGTGAAGAACTCCTTGGTCCATTCAACCTTGCCGCTTTTCAGGTCGAGCCGGTAAAGCATGTAGTGCAGTTTTACTTCGTGCGGCAGCTCGATGTCGCGCTCGTTCAGGCGCTTCATGATCTCCTCACCCGAGAGGCCCTGTTTTTCAAGTTCAGCGGCGTACTCGTTGCTGTACTCAGTGCCGGTCTGCGGTAACTTCGACTTGCCCTCAGTTGTAACAGTAGTGATGTAGACCTTATCGCCAGTCACGATCGGCGACGACCAGCCACGTCCGGGGATCTCCTGAAACCATTCGACGTTCTCAGTCTTTGACCATTTGTCGGCGAGTTTTGCGTGTGTGCCGACAGGATTCGACTCCGGCCCACGAAACTGCGGCCACTGGTTCTGCGCGGTTGCGATCGCCGAAAGCAGGAAGACAAGACTCACGGCGTTCAAAAGAATGTAGACTTTGCGATTATTTTGTAGTTTGCTCATCAGTTTTCCGGGAAGGTTACGGGATTACTAAAGGACGAAGCCTACTTACGCATCACAATGGAAATAAGTTTCGAGATTGACGAGATTGACTAGGCCATCACCTCTTTAAAGGTTGTCAGAAACTGCTTCATCTCCGCGCCGGTGCCGATCGTGACGCGCATGAAATTCGGCAGAGCAGGGAAGAGTCGCCCGACTTCAACGCCGCGATTGCGCATGGCATTGAGCACGGGTCTCACCTCGCGACGAAGATCGATCATCATGAAATTCGCATGCGACGGAATGTAGCGGTAGCCAAGCGTGTCGAGCTCAGCGCAGATGCTCTTCTTAACTTCGCTGTTCAGTTTGCGCCCGCGAGTGACTTGTTCAGTGTCCTTCACGCTTGCGAGTGCTGCGACGAGGGCCATGATGTTCACACTATCAAATATCTGGTGAGTCTTCAGCCGTGCGATGTTTGCGGATTGGGTGACGCAGTAACCACAACGCAATCCGGCCATACCGTAGATCTTCGAAAACGTGCGTGCGACGATCAGGTTTGGATACTGCTTCACAAGCGGGATCACGCTTTCATAATCTTTGCTCTCGACGTAGTGGTGATACGCCTCGTCAACCAGAACGATCGTGGTTGGCGAAAGCTTCGCGAGAAACTCCGACATCTCGTTTCTGGGCGTGATGCTCGCAGTCGGATTGTTTGGATTGCAGATATAAACGAGACCAGCGCCCCCAGCTCCAACGCCAGACGCGAGCATTTTTTTCAGATCATGACTGTAATCCGTCGTGAGATCGATCTTCACAACCTCAGCACCCGCCACGCCGGCATGACGCGCGATCGCTTCAAACGTCGGATTCGCGATCACCAGTTTCTTGTCTCTACTCGTAAAAGTAGCGGCACACAGTTTCAAGATCTCTCCCGAGCCGTCGCCAAGCAGCACCTGGTCCACCGGAACGCCGTGCATTCGCGCCAGTTCATCAGCAAGCATATCGGCATATTCATCCGGGTAACGCCATGCGAGGCTGAAGCCGTCAGTCATTGCTTTCAAAGCGGCAGGCGATGGACCGTACGGATTCTCATTCGAGCTGAGACGGACGATCGGCGTTGGCCGCAACGACGCGCGGACTTCATCACGGGACAAGACTGTTGCATAAGCCGCGCCCGCTGCCAGAAATTTAGAAAAGCTGCGACGAGAAAGAGTTTGGTTGGTCATGATTCTTCCCCTGATTAGTTTGTCTCACTTGGATCGGGTCAGTACCACCTCGCGGTAGCGGGTGGGTACGCAGTCATGCGGCGAACCTGATCGCTGTGCACCCACCCGCTACCGCGAGGTGGTACTGACCCAATCCAAGTTCAGATTGATCATTACGACGAAACGTTGATTTGGCAAGGAACATTCGTAGACGTGCGGTGTCTAACTCCCGATGTTCCCGGATTTCAATTTCGTTGACGCCGTCGTCATGTTCCTCGGAGTCCTCTTTTGTTTTAAAAAAGTGGCGGAGATGGAGCGTTACCATAACTTGAGAGTTATCGTTCTCACCTCGATATGTGGCGCCATCTTACTCGTTTTCTTTGTCTGGTTTAGTTCGACGCTTGGCGATATGCGCGACTACGACGACTCAGGCGCTGATTACTTCACCGAGTCAGAGATGTGAAAACTTTTCGATCGACGAAGCAACTAAAACCCCACCTCACTGAATCTCTGCACGCAAAAGAACAAGCGGGCTAAACTGACTCCCCACTCACAAACTGAAGTTCAAAAACAAATAGGAGAGAGTGATGAAGGTCTATCGTTTCGTCGAGAAGATTCTCGTCCTGGGACTGCTCTGTTTGTGTTGTTGGACGACTGTTTTGGCGCAACAGAGCGGATCGGCCGCGTCCGTTTCGCGCAGCCGCGCCATCGTTAATGCTGGTCCAAACGCGCCAGTTCCCACCACGAGCACGTATTACCCAACTTACAACGCTCCCGTCTTCAAGATTCCTGAAGAAATTGCGGTCGAGGAGTTTGTGAACTATCACAAGCACCGGTTGCCGCTCCCTAAATCCGGCCAGGCAGTCGCGCTGGACACACGCTGGGGCAACTCCGAGATCTCCCGTTCGCAACGTGAAGCCGTATTGCAGATCGGATTCACGACTGCAGAGGTCAATGAGCGTACTGATCTGCGCCCGCTGAATCTCGTTCTCGTCATCGACAAGAGTGGCTCGATGGCAGACGACGACAAGATGTCGCGCGTGAAAGAGAGTTTGCGCACGATGCTCACGAGGCTGCGGCCTGAAGACATCGTCTCGATCGTTGCTTTCGACAGTTCGGCGCAAGTGTTGTATCCGGCACGTTCGATCGGTAACGGTGACGGCGTGAGGAATGCAATCGATTGCCTCGTGCCGGATGGTTCAACCAATCTTCATGCGGGGCTCATGCTTGGTTACGCGGAGGCGAAGAAGTATTTCCGATCAGGCGCAACCAACCGCGTGATTCTGCTGACAGATGGGATTGCGAATCAGGGCATCACAACTCCCTCCTTCATCGCACAAGACTCAGCGGCGCAGAACGCGCAGGGAATCGATCTCTCCACGATAGGTGTCGGGCTCGAACTTAACAATGAGCTGCTCCGTACGTTAGCACGGTCCGGACGCGGGCTCTATCACTTCATCTCTGACTACAAAGACATCAACAAGGTGTTCGTGAATGAAGTGCAGAGTCTGATCTCTTCGGTCGCTGAGGATGTTCAGGTACGAATCGAGTATGGACCAGGTCTGCGTTTGGACAAGATCTACGGCTACCAGCCTGCATACGTTAATGGAAGAGTCTCGATCACGCTTGATGATATGAACAACGGGCTCACGCAGGTGGTGATGGCGAAGTTCCGGACTGACTCTGTGGGGACAACGCTACCGGTGAAAGTGCGGCTTTCATATTTTGACGTGAAGCGTAAGTGTAAAGTCGAAGAGGTGCAGGATCTGCAATTAGTTCCAGCGGAGCGCGACTCATCAGATCTGCTTGCGGACGTAGAGGTGAAGAAGAACTACACGATCGCGGAGCTCGCCGATTCGCTTTTTGCGATGACGGGACTCGCACGCAGCGGAAACTATTCGCAGGCGCTGAACACGTTGAATACTTCGGTTGCGACGGCGTACCGGCGTTATCCAAACATGGAGGACGAAGACATTCGTTTCATCCTCGGAATCGTTGAAGGATATCAACGCGACCTGCGCGTCTATAATGAGCAAAACCGCCGGCACGATTGCGGCGGCTGCAGATGAATTAACGCCGTTACAAACAACTGTAGGGGTGGCCCTCCGTGCCACCCGTTCCGGTAAAGATTCATTGAGACGGGCGGCCACGGAGGGCCGCCCCTACAGTTGTTTGTACCACTGTTGGAGCACGTAGAACGCTTTCTTCTTCTCGCCGCGGTTTGAGATCAAGCCTTTGCGGTTCCAGTAGTCCTGGATGTTTGGCAATGGGCGACGTGGAGAGCGGAAGTCCGTGAGGATCCATGGCGAGGTCCCACGCAGGAACGGAATCTTCTTCAACATCGCGATCTGGTGCTGGTAGATGCTCTCCTGATACTCCTCTGTCCACCTCGTCGTCGCATCGCCATGATGACCAAACAAAGCATCGCCACCAAACTCGCTCATCACGAGCGGCTTCTGATACTTCGAGCGCCACTCCAACCGATCCGCTTTCTCAGGCAAACCATCGTACCAACCAACATACTCATTACAACCAAGCACGTCTAAATATTCACCAAGCGGATCGTCGATCATCTGCGTCGTGTCGTTAATGTAATGACGCTCCATCGCCGCTGACATCAATCGAGTAGCATCCAAACTTCTCGCATGCGCGACGAGGTTCTTGAGAAACGTGAGACGCGCATCACTCAACGGCGTCTCATTCGCCACCGACCAGATCACAACCGCCGCTCGGTTCTTGTCGCGCGCGATCATCTCACCTAACTGATTGCGCGCGTTCTCGAGTGTCGCCGCATTCTCCCACTGGATGGTCCAGTAAACCGGAATCTCTGACCACACGAGAATTCCCATCCGGTCAGCTTCACGAACCATAAACTCGTTGTGCGGGTAGTGCGCGAGTCGAACGAAATTCGCGCCGAGCTCTTTGGCCCATCCGAGCAGGATTTGCGCATCCTCGCGGCCATATGCGCGCCCACCACGCAGCGGCGCTTCCTCGTGAATACAGACGCCACGCAGGAAGATCGGACGCCCGTTCAGCAAAATGTCAGTGCCTCTGGTCTCAATACTTCGAAACCCGATCTGATCGCGCACTTGATCAGTCTCTGCTTCAATCACAACATCGTAGAGCTTCGGACTCTCCGGAGACCACAACTTCAGATCAGCGTTAAAATCGACTTCAGCAAATCCGCGTGCATCCGCGTTAAAGGTTTTACTGACCCCTGCCTCAGGAATTCGAATAGTGATTCGTTGCCGAAGTTTCTCGCCCGCGAGCTTCACCCATCCACTCACACGTTGTCGCGAGCCTTTTTGAAGCTGGATCAGGTAGTCATGCACGAAAGTCGCCGGTGTTTCGATGAGCTTCACTTCGCGTGTGAGACCGCCGTAGTTCCACCAGTCAGTCATCAACGTCGGCACAGCATCGCGACGCCGCTTGTTATCGACTTTGACGACGAGAAAATTTCCCGTGTCGCGGACGAGCTTCGTGATCTCGAAATTAAAAGGCGTGAAACCGCCTTCGTGCTGACCGATCTTCTCGCCGTTGAGGTATACATCGGCGAAGTAATTCGCGGCGCCGAAATAGACGAAGAGACGCGAGTCAGGTTTGCCCCTGTAATCGAACGACTTCTTGTACCAGACAGTCCCTTCGTAAAAGAACAACTGGTCCGACTGCGTATTCCAATCGCCAGGCACGTTCAGTGTCGCCGAGCTGTCGAAGTCATATTCGATCAGGTCCGACTTCGATTTCGGCTTGGCGTTTTTGAAGTAACCGTTGTCGCTCGGTTGATAACGATAGTTGTAATAGCCCGACTCGTAAGGATCGACAATCGTTTGCCACTGGCCATTAAGGCTAACCGTTTTGCGACCATCGGTGTTTGCGATCAGACCGATCTGCTGTGCTTGTACCGACGGTACGAGCAGAAAGACAAGTAGGATGAATAGTTTCATTGAACTCAGTCAGGAATGAACTCGATAGTATTAACGACGCGCTCCGGTTCGGCGAACCCTTCGACCCACTTGCGCGAACCTTTCGTCGGGTATTTCTCCGCATACGCCGCTGTCACCGCATCACGAATGCGAGCGCTGCGGACCACCCGGCCGCGAACTGGAAGTTCCAGATCACCGACCTGGACCGTCCCACTCGCTTGCTTCCGAAACGCCTGAAACCATCCGGTTGGTTTGTCGTTCCACGATCGCGCAAAGACTTTGCCGTCCACGACTACAACCCACACTCCGGTATGGCGATGCTCGGTCCCGGCTCGAACACCCATGATCTTGGCTTTGCGAAACGCTTCGACAATGTCGGCCGCGAATGTGCCTTCCGGTGACATATGGACCTCAGTGCTCAATATACAGGATCTCCCTCTGCGTAACCTCTGCGTCCTCTGCGTCTCTGCGGTAAAGAAAATATTTAAACCGCAGAGGCGCAGAGGACGCAGAGGTTACGCAGAAAATCCCTAATGACTGTGCAGCTTCATCTGCGCTTCTTCGAGATCGCGGCGCAGAAAGACGTCTGAGGGGACGGCGGCGCTGAGTTGTTCGCGGATCTTCAGAGCCTCGTGATAGTTCGCGACCGCGTTCGTCTTTTGCCCGGTGGCAGCGTCAACATCTCCGAGCTTAATCAACGCGACAGCTTTATTACTGATTAGCTGCGCATCCGCAGGATCCGCCGCCACCATTTCTTTGACTAGAGAAAACTGCTTCAGGTAATGATCCCGAGCGAGCTTCACGTCGCCGAGCTTCAAGTATATGTCGCCGACGTAGCGATAACTCTCCACCAGCATCAGTCGCAGGTCGGTGTTAAGCGGATCGGCGGCGACGAGAGATTCACGTATCTGCAACGCGCGTTGTTGCAGCTCGAACGCTCGTTTTGTGTCGCCGGCTTTGTCGTACGCCAGTCCGAGATATTCATAAGAGATAGTCAACGTACGACTCGACCGGGTCCGATCAGGATCGATCGCCGCCACTTCCTCTTTGATCTGCAGCGTCTTTTCCATGTTCTCAATAGCGCCATTCACATCACCCATCTGCAACGCGAGGTTACCGGTGTACAGATACGTCGCGGCAAGATTGTAACGATCGACAAACCCATCCTTCTCCGCCGCCGCAAGCTGTACACGCTCTGGTAACTGACGGCGAATGATCTCCAGCTCCTGGGCCATGTCGCCATTCCTGCCTACTAACGTGGCGATATACCAGTAGCTATCCAGCAACTCACGACGATAAACGGCATTACCGGGATCAGCAGCAACGAGCGCCTCACGAAGCGCCGCCGCCTTACGATGACTCTCGAGCGCGCCCGCCAGATCGCCGAGATGGGCTATGGATGGTGTGTACTGCACCGTGCCGAGTTTTTCATACGCGCCGGCGAGCTCTCGCTGCAGGCCGCGATCGCCCGCAGCGTCTTGTGCAAGGCTGTCGAGATACTTCAAACCACGTTGCACGATCAACGATCGTGCAGGCGTCGATCCAGGCAAGTTCACAATCGCATCGTGAACTTCAAAAACAAACGAGTTCGCGAGTTGTCTGACTTCTTCAAAGCGTCGTTCAGCACGCGCCCGCTCAGCACGCGCTACGCTAGCTTGCCAGATCGTAGCGACGATTCCGATCAGCAAAGTCAGAGTCATGATGGCTGCCGCGGCCACACCGAATTTATGACGACGAACAAACTTTCCTGCTCGATAACCAACCGTCGCGGGACGCGCTCGCACTGGCAACCTGTTGAGATGCCGCCGTATGTCTTCCGCAAACTGCTCGGCCGTGGCGTAACGCCGCGCAGGCTCCTTGCGCATCGCCATCAACACGATGTTGTCGAGATCTGCGTGCAGCGGACGCTTTGCTGTGCTGGGCCGTTTCGGTTCGTCCTCGCAAATCGCTTTTGCAACTTCGTGTGCGACGCCGCTCTTAACTCGATAAGGTCGCCGGCCCGTTAGTAATTCATATAAAACGACGCCGAGTGAATAGACGTCAGTGGCTGTGCTTACCGCGACTCCCCGAATCTGCTCGGGACTCGCGTAATCAGGCGTCATGAAAGGCATCGCCGTTGCCGTCGCATCCATTCGGTCCTGATCGAGCAGCTTCGCGATGCCGAAGTCGACGAGTTTCGGCAATCCTTCTTCGCTGACGAGAATGTTGCCGGGTTTGATGTCACGATGAATCACGAGGTGCTGGTGTGCATACTGAACGGCGGCGCAAACAGTCGAGAACAGTTTCAGGCGGTCTTCGATCGAGAGCTGCTTCTCGTCGCAGAACAGATCAATTGGCCGGCCTTCGACGTATTCCATCACGAGATACGGCACGCCATCGACAGTATCGCCACCGTCTAACAGTCTTGCGATATTTGGATGGCTGAGGTCGGCGAGTATCTGCATCTCGTTGCGAAAGCGTTTGCGGATCGCATCGCCGCCGAGACCGGGCTTGATCAGTTTGATCGCGACTTGCTGGTGATAGTGTTCGTCGTCGCGTTCGGCTAAATAGACTGCGCCCATGCCACCGCGACCGAGCTCGCGCAAGATCCGGTACGGACCGATGCGCGCGCCTTCTTTAGTTGCGACCTCCCTGTCTTCATCGCGTCGCAGGTGTGTTGCGGCGTCAGACGCGCACTGCTCGATAACGTCTGCGCCAGTGTCGACCTGATGGTCCAACAACAATTCGACCTCCGCGCGCAGCTCCGCATCATTGACGGAATCGAGAAATGATCGACGCGGACCGGGGTCGAGCTCCAGTGCCTGCGAGAGCACGGCTTTTACTTGTTGCCAGCGTTCCGGGGTGATGGCGCGTTACCTCCTCGTGCCGAGCCGGCGTCGAAGCCAGAGTTTTGCGGAGTCCCATTCACGTTTCGTTGTCGACGGTGAGATTTCGAGTACTTTCGACACTTCTTCGATCGTGAGTCCGCCAAAGAAACGCAGCTCGACGACCTCAGCTTGTTTTGTATCGAGTTGAGCTAGTTCGTTCAATGCCTCATCGAGCACTGTCAGATCGAGCTCAGCCTTTTCGAAAAAGTTTACTGCGTCGTCGAGCGAGATGCGTGTGGCGTAGCCCTGACGCTTTTTCGCCTGCCGATCCTTGGCGTGGTTGATAAGAATCCGGCGCATCATGCGCGCCGCGATTCCGAAAAACTGCGCGCGATTCTCCCAGTCGACCGCTTTCTGATCGATTAGCCGCAAATACGCTTCGTGAACGAGGGCAGTGGTTTGCAGCGTGTGATTCGAGCGTTCGTGACTGAGATATTTCTGCGCAACGCGCCGCAGCTCGTCGTACACGACGGGCATGAGCTCATCGAGTTCTGCCTTGGAATAGGCCATGAATCTGAGCGAGGGGCCAAAATTTTATCAAATCAGCTACAAATAGGCACAAAAGGCAGAATCAATTTGGGGTTTCTGTTTGTGCATTTTCGTGCTTTTTCGTGGCTTTGCCTCAAAGTCAGAAATCATTGTTGGATCGGGTCAGTACAGGGAGCGATAGCGACCTGGTCAGTGATCAGCATGTGATATTCCTAATGATTCTTGACCCCCCATGGTGTGACCAGGTCGCTATCGCTCCCTG
>Ga0207650_10000271_pt1 | contig 54576 bp, 43 predicted proteins | sample KBSS63metaG_FD_184325 | JGI IMG/M metagenome (GOLD analysis project Ga0207650, IMG submission 184325) | Switchgrass rhizosphere microbial communities from Kellogg Biological Station, Michigan, USA - KBS S6-3 metaG (SPAdes) (version 2) | ecosystem: Host-associated > Plants > Roots > Rhizosphere...
GAGCGTCCATGACAACAGCAGTCCGCAGCAAGCGGCATCGAAAGGTTTCTCGATTGTTGTCTCCGGTGGTGTGACGGCACCGGCAACACCAACTAGCCCGAGTCCAGGAACGACAAGCAGTCCGGGACCCACTACGTCCAGTAGGACGGTGACATTGAGTTGGAGTCAGTCGACCGGAGCGACTTCCTACGAGGTGGCGGTGAGAGACATCGCGAGCGGAGTGCTGGTGGTGGACAGCATCGTTAGCGGAACATCGTTCACAGCGAGCCTGAGTCCGGGCAAGCAGTACCGCTGGAACGTCGATGCATGCAACTCGGCCGGGTGTTCGGCATTCACTGGAGTGTTGTTTTTCAAGACGCCATGACGGCTTTCAACGGGGGCCGTTGCGGACTCAAGCAAGATAGGAGACTTCTCCTGAGACCGCGGTCACGAAGGGCTTGGAGGCACTTGCGTTACAATCCATTTCCCACCGCGGCCGGCCCTCGGGCCGAGCCTCGCATTTTTCGAAGGAGCAAAACCAAATCGCATGACCGCTACACTCGAAGTTACTCATTCATTTGACGCTGCACGTGCGGCGGGGCGGGAGCCGTTCAAGGTCCGCGACCTCAGTCTGGCCACCCTCGGACGCTCCGAGATCCGCCTGGCCGAGCACGAAATGCCGGGACTCATGGCCGTCCGCGAGAAGTACGGCAAATCGAAGCCGCTGACCGGCGCGCGCGTCATGGGATCGCTGCACATGACGGTGCAGACCGCGGTTCTCATCGAGACGCTGGCCCACCTCGGCGCCGACGTTCGCTGGGTGAGCTGCAATATTTTTTCGACGCAGGACCATGCCGCAGCGGCCGTCGTCGTCGGACGTCCGGAGACCGGCGGCACGGCTGACGATCCGAAGGGCATCCCGGTGTTTGCCTGGAAGGGCGAGACGCTCGAGGAGTATTGGTGGTGCACGTCCGAGGCGCTGCAATGGCCGGATGCGGGCGGACCGAACCTGATCGTCGACGATGGCGGCGACGCCACGTTGCTCGTACATAAGGGCGTTGAATTCGAAGGGAAGGGACACGTTCCCGAATTCAATCCGGCCGACGAGCCGGAAGAGTGGGGCGTCATCCTCGATTTGTTGCGCGCCGAATTGAAACGCGAGCCGAAGCGCTGGACACGTGTGGCCGCGGACCTCAAGGGCGTTTCCGAGGAGACGACGACGGGCGTGCATCGCCTGTATCAGATGAAGGAGGCGGGGGAGCTGCTCTTTCCGGCCATCAACGTCAACGACTCCGTCACGAAATCGAAATTCGACAACATCTATGGCTGCCGCCACTCGGTGGTCGACGGTCTCAATCGCGCCACCGACGTCATGATCGCCGGCAAGCTCGCGCTGGTCTGCGGGTTTGGCGAAGTCGGTAAGGGTTGCGCACAGGCGTTGCGCGGACAGGGAGCGCGCGTCGTCATCACCGAAATCGATCCGATCTGCGCGCTGCAGGCAGCGATGGAAGGATTCGAAGTGCGGACGCTGGATTCTGTCGTCGAGCGCGCCGATATCTTCGTCACGGCGACGGGCAACAAGAACGTCATCACTGCCGACGATATGGCTCGCATGAAGAACAAAGCGATCGTCAGCAACATCGGCCACTTCGACAATGAAATCGATATGGCCGGCCTCAAGAAGTTCCCTGGAGTGAAGCGGGTCAACATTAAACCCCAGTACGACGAGTGGGTTTTCCCTGACGGTCACAGCGTTCTGATCCTCGCCGAAGGGCGCCTGATGAACCTCGGCTGTGCGACCGGACATCCGTCGTTCGTAATGTCGGCGTCGTTTACCAACCAGGTGCTGGCGCAACTCGCGCTCTGGCAGAACAAGGGCGAATATCAGAAAGAGGTTTATGTCCTTCCCAAGAAACTCGATGAGGAAGTGGCCCGCCTGCACCTCGCGCACCTCGGCGTGGAGTTGACGAAATTGACCGCGGATCAGTCCAAGTACCTCGGCACGCCGGTCGAAGGTCCGTACAAAGCCGATCACTATCGCTATTAAAACGGGCAACACCCGCTGCGTTCGAATCGGGCATCGTTGATGCCCGATTCCTTTATGCGTGGGTTTTCCTATTGCACCGTCCCCTTAGATTTCTGTTACCATGCACAAATTAATGTGCGCTACGCACAAGAAGGAGCGACATGCCTAGACCCAGACTGAATGTCCCGGCACCTCAGTTGTCCCACGGACAGGCTGCTTATGTTTTAGACCGCCTGATTGCCGATCGTAGAATTTCCCCCGGTGAAGTAAGTCGCTACGTGAGCGACATGCATCGCGAGATCAGCGATCTCGAGACGCGGCTGCAGACGCTGCGTTCCCATGTCAGTGGATCGACAGGGACCGGAAGCGGCGGCGGAACCGGAAGCGGCGCCACGTTCGGCGCCCGCCGCGGCCGTCCGCCGGGACGTCCTCCTGGCCGTCCGCCCGGAAGCGGTGTTACGGCAAGCGGCAAGCGCCGTGGCCGTCCGCCGGGAAGCAAGAATGTTGCGTCGTCCGCGTCTGCATCGTCCAGCGGTGACGCTGCTGCGTCCGCGCCGTCTGCCGGCAAGCGCCGCCGCCGCGCGCGCATTACGCCGGAGCAGTTGGCGTCGCGTCAGCTTCAGGGCCGTTATCTCGGCCTGATCCGTCAGATTCCGGCGAGCAAGCGCGCTCAGTATCAGAAGATCGCCAAGGACTCGGGACGTGAAGCGGCCATCAATGCGATGAAGTCCGCCGTCAACCGGTGATCCAATCCAACAATCTTCGTGACAAAGGGCGCTCCTCGTGGCGCCCTTTGTTTTTGGCGCTGCTTTTCGTCTGTGCGATCGCCAACGCGCGGACGACGCACGTCACGCTGCTGCATTTCTCCGACTATCACTCGCACGCGCTGCCGTTTTACTCGGAAGGGCGCGCGGGGCAGGGTGGAGTTGCCCGGGCCATCGGCTATTTGCGCACGCAAAAGCGACACGGCGCGCTGGTGTTTTCCGGCGGCGACATGATCAATAAAGGTTCCCCTGCGTGGTCGGATAAATATCGATGCGCGGAGTGGCCGTGGTTCAACGGCGTCATCGATGCGATGGCGTTCGGCAATCACGATCCCGATTACGGCGTCGGCGAGCTGGAGGGTTGTCTTCAGTCGATTCGCTATCCGGTCTTGAGCGCGAATACGAACGGCTTCAGAGGAACGCGCGTTTTCGTCGTGCACGGAATCCGCGTCGGCGTCTTTGCCGTGGCGGGAAGCGACTTCAAGACGCTGGTCAAAGAGTCCCTTTTTCATTTCGGCGACCCGATCGCTGGCGCCCGCGATGCGGTGCGTGAACTGCGCGAGAAACAGCATGCTGACGTCGTGGTGATGATCGGTCACGAACATCTCGACGACGATTTCGCACTTGCGCATGCGGTTCCCGGAATCGATCTGATTTTCGGTTCGCACAGCCATTTGAAGCGCGCGTTGACACGCATCGACGGAACGTCGACATGGTTCATTTCGCCGTTTCAATACCTCACGTACGTCAGCCGCGTCGTTCTGACCTTCGAGGGCCACAAGCTGACGAACGTGAGCGGGAAACTTGTCCCGGTCGACGCGCGCATGCCGCTGGATAAGACGATCGCGCGCCGCGTGGCCTCAATGCAGCGCGATCTCGAAGCGGATCCGGCCTACGCGCCGTTGTTCGCGACGATCGTAACGTTATCCAAGGCACTCCCGGTCGAAGCCCTTGCGCAACGAACGGTCGAAATCATGCGCGACGCTGGGCACGCGGATGTCGCGCTGTCGACGATCAGCAGCTTCCGGCAGGACCTCCCGCGCGGTCCGGTCACGATGGAGTCGCTGCGCGCGGCAATGCCGTACGACAACGAGATCCTCGTCTACACGTTGCGCGGCGACGTCGTCGAGAAACTTCTCGCGTACGGAAAATCGCGAGCGGGGAGTGACTCGTTCGCAATCGTTGCCGCACCGAAGACGATCGATCCGGCTGCGACGTATCGCGTGGCCACGACCGACTACCTCGCGAAAGTTGCGCCCGGATATCGCGATTTCTTCGCCGGCTTGACCGCGGAGACACCGGGACTGCGCGTGCGCGACGAATTGCGAAAACGAATTAGCGAGTAGCTCTGTCATCCTGAGCCGCCGAAGCCGTGGAGCGCGGAGCGCGGAAACGGCGCAGGACGGTGAAGGATCTCAAGATGCGCAACTCCAACCTGAAACCGCTGGGGATTCAACGCAGCTTGGGAAGCTTGAGATCCTTCGGCGCGCTCCGGCGTTTTCGCCTTCGGCTCAGCGTCTCCGCCAGCCTCAGGATGACAGGGCACGCTCCCTGCGAATTCACGTGACGCCGCGCACGTTCACACATGAGTGCCGCGTCTTGACCCGTCGCCGCCCATCGATATGATGCAACCCATGTCTGCTGCTGCACCCGTCTCGCCGCATGTTCGTGCCTCATGGATCGTCGAGTTCTATCGTTCCGCCATCGGCAAAAAAGCCGTCATGGCCATCACCGGCGTCTTCCTCTTCGGCTGGATTTTTCTGCACATGGCCGGCAACCTCAAGGTCTACACCGGCGCCGAGCACTACAACGCCTATGCGCAGTTCCTGATCACGATGGGCGCGCCGCTGCTGCCGAACAAAGGAGCGCTGATCGCCGTCCGCACACTGCTGCTGATCGCCGTCTGGCTGCACATTCAGGCCGCCACGCAGCTCACCATCATGAACAAAAAGGCGCGCCCGATCGGATACGGAGAGCGCGATTACGTGGCCGGCTCCTACGCGGCGCGAACGATGCGCTGGGGCGGCGTCATCATCCTCCTCTTCGTCATCTACCACATCGGGCATCTGACGTTCGGCAAGTTTCATCCGGACTTCATCGAGGGCGACGTTTACCACAACTTCGTGACCGGATTTCAGGTGTGGTGGGCCAGTGCGATCTACATCATCGCCAACCTCGCGCTGGGCATGCACCTGTACCACGGGCTTTGGAGCATGTTCAATTCGCTCGGCCTCAATCACGCGCGGTTCAACGCGTGGAAGCGCGCCTTCGCCACCGTATTCGCGCTGATCGTCACGCTCGCCAACATCTCCTTTCCGATCGCCGTCCTGACGGGCTTTCTCCATTGACCACGGCTGCGGCAGGACCACACAAGCAGGTGAAGACTCGATGACTCTGGACAGCAAGATCCCGCCCGGACCGATCGACAAAAAGTGGGAGTACGCCAAGGCCCACTACAAACTGGTCAATCCGGCCAACAAACGGAAGTACGACGTCATCGTGGTCGGGGCCGGTCTGGCCGGAGCGGCCGCGGCGGCATCGATGGCGGAGCTCGGCTACAACGTGCGGTGCTTTGTCTACCACGACTCGCCGCGGCGCGCGCACTCCATCGCCGCGCAGGGCGGAATCAACGCCGCGAAGAATTACCAGAACGATGGCGACAGCATCTACCGCCTCTTCTACGACACCGTCAAAGGCGGCGACTATCGCTCGCGCGAAAGCAACGTCTACCGGCTCGCGGAACTGAGCGTGAACATCATCGACCAGGCGGTCGCGCAGGGCGTGCCGTTCGCGCGCGAATACGGCGGCCTGCTCGAGAATCGCTCCTTCGGCGGCGTGCAGGTCTCGCGCACCTTCTACGCGCGCGGCCAGACAGGACAACAGCTTCTCCTCGGCGCGTTCCAGGCGCTGGAACGTCAGATCGGACTGGGACGCGTCAAGATGTATCCGCGCCACGAGATGCTCGACGTCGTGCTCGTCGACGGTCAGGCTAAAGGCATCGTCACGCGCAACCTCGTCACCGGGACGATCACGTCGTACGCCGCGGACGCCGTCGTCCTTGCCACCGGCGGCTACGCCAACGTCTTCTATCTCTCGACGAATGCTAAGGCTTCGAACGCCACCGCCATCTGGCGCGCGTATCGCCGCGGTGCGTACTTTGCGAATCCCTGCTACACGCAGATCCATCCCACCTGCATTCCGCAGAGCGGCGACTTCCAATCGAAGCTGACGCTGATGTCGGAGTCGCTGCGTAACGACGGCCGCATCTGGGTTCCGAAGACGAAAGGCGATACGCGGCGTCCCGACCAGATTCCGGAAGCCGAGCGCGATTACTACCTCGAGCGCAAGTACCCCAGCTTCGGCAACCTCGCGCCGCGCGACATCGCATCCCGAGGTGCGAAAGAAGTGTGTGATGAAGGACGCGGCGTCGGCCCAGGCGGCCGCGGCGTCTATCTCGATTTCGCCGACGCCATCAAGCGCCTCGGCCGCAACGTCATCGAAGAGCGCTACGGCAACCTCTTCGAAATGTACGCCGACATCACCGCCGAGAATCCGTACGAAGTCCCGATGCGCATCTATCCCGCGCCGCACTACACGATGGGCGGGCTGTGGGTCGACTACAACCTGATGTCGACGATTCCCGGCCTCTACGTCGGCGGCGAGGCGAATTTCTCCGACCACGGCGCCAACCGCCTCGGCGCCAGCGCACTGATGCAGGGTCTGGCCGACGGCTATTTCGTCCTTCCGGTCACGATCGGCGATTACCTCGCCGGGCAATTGAATAAAAAAATCTCTGCGGATCGTCCGGAGTTCCAGCAGACGCAGTCCGAGGTGGAGCAGAGGATCGCGAAGCTCGTGAATGCGAAGGGGAGCCGCACCGTCGACTCCTTCCACAAAGAGCTCGGCAACATCATGTGGGAACGCTGCGGCATGGCTCGCACCGCGGAAGGCTTGAAATCGGCGATCGCCGACATCCGCACTGTTCGCGAGCAGTACTGGCGCGACGTTCGTGTCCTCGGAACAAACGACGAGCCGAACCAAGCCCTCGAAAAAGCGGGACGCGTCGCTGACTTCTTCGACCTCGGCGAGTTGATGTGCATCGACGCCCTGCAGCGCGAGGAATCCGCCGGCGGCCACTTCCGCGTCGAATACCAGACTGCCGACGGCGAAGCCAAACGCAACGACGACGACTTCCTCTACGTCAGCGCATGGCAGTTCAAAGGCGACAACGCCGCGCCCGAACTGCACAAAGAGCCGCTGGTGTACGAAGAAGTGAAGCTGGCAACCAGGAGCTACAAGTAATGGATCTCACCTTACAAGTCTGGCGGCAGGCTTCACGCACGGCCGAGGGCAAGTTCGTCACGTACAAAGCGAAGGGCATCAGTGCCGACGCGTCCTTTCTCGAAATGCTCGACGTCGTCAACGAAGAGCTGACCGAGCGCGGCGAACAGCCGATCCATTTCGAACACGATTGCCGCGAAGGCATCTGCGGCTCGTGCGGAATGATGATTAACGGCGTCGCGCACGGCCCGATCGGCGGCACCGCCACCTGCCAGTTGCACATGCGCCATTTCAAGGACGGCGACAACATCCGCGTCGAGCCGTGGCGCGCGCGCGCCTTCCCGATCATCAAAGACCTCATCGTCGACCGCAGTCCGCTCGACCAGATCATCCAGGCCGGCGGCTACATCTCCGTCAATACCGGCAGCGCCATCGAAGCGAACACGCTGCTGATCCCGAAGGCGGTCCAGGAGCGCTCGATGGATGCCGCCGAGTGCATCCAGTGCGGCGCCTGCGTCGCGCAGTGCCCGAACGGCGCCGCGCAACTCTTCACCTCCGCGAAAGTCTCCCACCTCGGACTGCTCCCGCAAGGCCAGCCCGAGCGCTACGACCGCGTCGTGCGCATGGTGGAGGTGATGGAAGAGCACTTCGGCAGTTGCACGATGTACGGCGAGTGCGAAGCGGTCTGCCCCAAAGAAATCTCGATCGATTTCATCGCCCGCATGAACCGCGACTACATCGCCGCGAAGTTCAAGAACCGCAAGAGCGAAGCGAACGGGTAGTTATCCTGCAGATGCGTCCATGAATTGCTTTAAGGCCGCCTCGGCGTCCTTGAGCTCTTCCTCCCGACGCAGATAGCCGTGTTTGTAGATCAAATGACTGGCCTCGGCGAGGTCGTGCTGCGGCGATTTCCACGGATACGTCGCTTCGCGAAAGAAGAGCCGCGCGCGATACAGATGAATGTCGGCCAGGAACAACGGCATCGGCCCGCGCTCGGCAATCTCCCACGCCTCGTCTAGGTCGCTCTGCGCGCTCTCAGGTCCAGTGCGCGCGCCGGTGAGACTGCGCAGCCAAGCGCGGGTGAGAAGGCCGCGGGGGAGGAAGTCCTGCGAGCCGGCCCGGCGGAGGCCGGAGACGGCGTGGTCCAGCTCCGTCGCTGCCGTGGTGAATCGGCGCTGGTTTCCTTCGGACATAGGCGGCGGGGAGGATTGCACCGTCTCACGCCGGCGGCTAGCCGATTCGAGAATCGCCGCGTAGAGCGCGGCGCGGCTCAGCGTGAGGTGGTCGAGGGCGACGGTAAGGAGAGAGCCGCTGATTTGCTCGGCCCACTTGACCGTCTGCGCCGCCCGCTCGGCGACCGCTCGGCACAGGGCAAGACCTTCGTCATTCTTCCGTTCTCCTTCCGGCCTCCATGCCTCCCGCTCTGCCTCGGCCAAGAGCAGGTCACAATACCGGAAGCCCCAAACCGAATAAAGCAGTGGGTAGGCGGGCTGGCGCTCGGCCTGCATCTGCTCGGCCTCGCGGAAGCACACGTCCGCCTCGTCCCCGCGGCCTGTCTGGTGCAGGGCGTCGGCATAGGGCGTGCGAAGGACCGTCCGCTCAAAGGCCTCCCCGCTGCGGTCGGCGTAGGTCACGGACTGCTCAGCGTCCCCCAATGCCCCGGCCACATCGCCCAGCGTTAGCTCCAGCTCGCTCACGTTGCCAGCGTACCTCGCCGCGTTTTGCCAGTCTTGTAGCCTTACGGCACCTTTCAGCCCGGCCCGCATCGGCTCGAGGGCCTCGGTGAGCCGGCCCAGGGCGCGCAGGCGGAAGGCGGCTTGACTCAGCAACCATGCCTGGGCAGCCTCCGTGAGCGCGGGCGAAACGCGGCTCCACGGAGTCTCGAAGAAGCAGGCCACGGCTCCCAATTCGGACCCAAACGCGCCGAGTTTCTTCACTGCGTAGTCTTCGGCCCCTCGCCCGATTCGGTCGCGGTAAACTTTGTCACACGCGTCCTGTTGCAACCCCGCATGACAGCCGTGGGCCACGGCCTGGTAAAGCGGTTGGAGATCTTCGAACGTAGCGTGGGGCTTGTCCGGCGTGGTCGCGCAAAGGTAGGCATAGAGGCGGCGGTGGCCTTCGCGCTTCGCGGCTTCGTTCTTCTCGCGGAGTTCGGCTCCGAAGTGTTCGCGCAGCAGCGGGTGCGCGTCCAGCGCAAAGCTCACCGCCCGGCGCGACCGCTCAGCGGCCTTGGCCGACTCGTTCTTTTGGTCCGCAATGGCGCGGGCAAGCAGTTGCCTCACCTCGGCTCTGGGCATCTTCTTGATGTGCGCGGGCAGGTCGGGATTACGCAGTTGCGCATCCAGAAATTCATCCGAGACCTCTGCGGCTGATACGCTTACTTTTTCCACTTCTACCTTCCCGGCCGGTATGAGCAACGACTCGCGGTTGATGAGTGCCAATCCCTGAAGCTGATCGAGGGCCAAGAGCCACTCGTCATCGGGCAGTGAGACGAGGGCTTCGGTGAGTCCGGCGATGACGGGCGGTTCCCGGAGCTCGTCGAGCAGATCGGAGCGCACCGGCCGGTCGAAGAGGCCGAGCAGGCGCAGGACGGCCAGCGCCGGGCTGTCGGGACCGAGCCAGCACTCGTAGGCGCGGAGCATCCGGACGCCATGCCCGGCGCGTTTGCCATTGGCATCGGGGATGGCGTGGATGCGCTCGTCGTGCTTCAAAATCGGGAAGCGTTGCTGCCAACCGCGGATGTCGTGGTCAGGCGTACATTTGGCCAGGTAGTTGCCGAGCAGGTTCAGGTCGTAGGCGTGACGGTGGAACCACTCTGCCGCTTCGGCGAGTTCCCGGTCGGCGCCGAGCACGCCCAGCTCCCGAAGCAAGGCGCGGGCGGCCTCGGGGTCGAGCGAGTGGAGCCGGTGGCGCAGACAGGTGCCGCCTGCGCGCTCGAACGCGGAGAGATCGGTAATGTCGGTGCGGCTGGTAATGATGCACAGGCCGGGATTGTGCCGGGCTAAGCCGCGCAAGAGAGCCTTCATGGCGGGGTCTTTGAACTCACCGCCAAATCCGCCTGGCGGTTGCTGGAGCGGTTCTGTGCCGTCCAGTACGAGGAGCGTCCGCTCTGAGGCAATGAGCTCGGCGAGCTTCGCGCCTTTAGTGAAGGAGTCCTTTGGCACTTCTTCGGTCTTGTCGAACCAAGCAAAGGCAGCGTTGAAGAAATCATCGGCGCTGGCGCTGCTCTGAGCGCTGGTGCCTTGGCTATAGAAGCTCCACTCGAAGACGCGCCGCGCGCCTTGCCAGCCGCGCCGCGCCCGGCGCGCCTGCCAGTCCAGTACCAGCGCGCTCTTGCCCTCGCCGCCCTGCCCAATGAAGGAAACGATATTGATTTTGTCTTCCTTCTGCTCGCGCCCCCATGCTTCGTCGAGCAAGTGCAATTCCTGCTCGCGACCGACGAACTGCTTGCCGGTAACGGTGAACCCGTTCCCACCGAAGCGCGGCTGTTCTTCAATCACATCGTTGACCGGCGCGGCGGGCCGCGGAATGACGCCGAGAAGTTTGCCGACGGCGTCAACGAGTTGGCGGAGCGAGTCCGCGAAGTCTGGGTAGGGCGGGAGCTTCACTCCGTTGCGACTCGGCAAGGCCGCAAGCGCAGCAGGTAAATCGGCTGGCTGCGGAACGTTGGCACCACCAAGGAGCACTGGGACGACCGAGACCGCATCTCCACGCCCTAGAAGCGTTTCGATCTCGATGCGAACCCAGTCGACGGGATCGTCGAGTCGTCTGGGACTATGGATGTCGCTTGGATCAGCCGCCGCCCTCAGCCATGCGGGTCCAACGACTACGAGAGCCACCCGCGCCACGTCCAGCGCACGACGAATACGCTCGGGAAAGATCGCTCCTGGTCCAATGGAGCTGGCATCGCGAAACACGGCATCCACTCCGAAGGCAAGCTTCAGTCGCTCGTCGAGTTGATCCACCGCATAGACGGAATCAGCGCGGCGGTAGCTGATGAAGATGCTGTGCGGTTGGGCAGTCATGGTGTGGCTGCTTCTGCAAGGTGCTTCTCGGCGTCTTCAAGCTCAGGCGATCGCAACCGACGCTCGAATGAATCGATATCGCTCATTGGACGCATCCCATAATACCGGCCTGCGTCATTAATTCGATTTGTACACGCGCAATGTTTCGCCCGGCGACTAAACGATGAAAGTCACAACCGCCCAAGGCGCGACAGCCATTAAGGCGTCGGTGACGGCGCAGGTGAATGTGAGGCTGCCGGACGTTCGGCTGCCCTGAGGGTCGGATACGATCTCGCCGTGAAAGCGCTCGGATCCAAACTCTTCGTGGTTCGCGCGGAGCTTGGCGATCGCGCTCCGCGCGACTACAGGCTCGCCGTGCCCGCCATGCGGGATTTCGACGGGATCGAGTTCAAGACACCGGTCACCTTCTTCGTCGGCGAGAACGGCTCGGGCAAGTCGACCATCATTGAGGCGCTGGCAGTCGCGGCGGGATTCAATCAGGAGGGCGGTTCGAAGAACTTCCGCTTTGAGACAGTGCGGCGGGAGGATGAGGCCGAGCAGCCGCTTTTCTTCCACCTCACTCGTTCGGCGCGTTATCCGTCCGACGGCTATTTTCTTCGCGCCGAGTCGTTCTTCAACGTCGCCACGGAGATCGATCGTCTCGGCGTCACGCGCGGCTACGGCGGCGTATCGCTCCATAAACAATCGCACGGCGAAGCATTTCTGGCGTTGCTGCTGAATCGCTTCCTCGGCGATGGTCTCTACATCCTCGACGAGCCGGAGGCGGCGCTGTCGCCAATGCGCCAGCTCACGCTGCTGGCGCGCATGCACGAGCTGGTACACCTCGGATCGCAGTTCCTGATCGCCACGCACTCGCCGATCGTGATGGCCTATCCCGGCGCCACGATCCTCTCGCTCGACGACGGCATGTGCGAGATCTCGTACGAGGAGACCGAGCACTACCGCGTCACGCGCGACTTTTTCAATCACCGCACGAAGATGCTCGATGAGCTGATGTCGTGAGGCAGGGGGATGAGGCAGGGATTAGGGAGATGAGGCAGGGACGAGGGAAAGGCGGCCTGCGTTTTCCCTCGTCCCTCGTCCCTGCCTCTCCTCCCTGCTACTCGCGAATCCCCATCTGCGTGAGCATAAAGGCCTGATCCGCTGCCGTCTCGCGTAGCGCGTCGTAGCGTCCGGAGGAGCCGCCGTGGCCGGCGCCCATGTTGACTTTGAGCAGGAGCGGATTTGAGTCTGTCTTCAGCTCGCGCAGTTTGGCCACGAACTTCGTCCCTTCCCAATACGGTACCTGGCTGTCGTTCAGGGAGACCTTCACCAGCATCGACGGATAGGCCTTCGCGGCGATGTTGTCGTAGGGCGAGTACGTCTTGATGTAGTCGTACTCATTCTTGATGTTCGGATTGCCCCACTCCAAATATTCGCTCGTGGTCAGCGGGAGGCTTGCGTCGAGCATCGTGTTGATGACGTCGACGAACGGGACCTGCGCGACGACGGCTTTGAAGAGATCGGGACGCATGTTCACGACGGCGCCCATGAGCAGGCCGCCGGCGCTGGCGCCCTGGATGACCAGGCGATCCTTCGACGTGTACCGGTACTTGGTCAGGTGTTCGGCCACATCGATGAAGTCGGTGAATGTGTTGCGCTTCGCCATCATCCGGCCCGCTTCGCGCCATGGCTCGCCCAGCTCGCCGCCGCCGCGGATGTGCGCGATCGCATAGATGACGCCGCGGTCGAGCAGCGTCAGACGATTCGAGCTGAACGTTGGCCAGGTCGGGGAGCCGTAGGAGCCGTACGCGTAGAGCAGCATGGGACGTTTCCCGTCGCGGGCCAGCAGCTTCTTGAAGACGATCGACACCGGGATCATCGTGCCGTCCGAGGCCGTCGCGTAGATGCGTGCCGACCCGAATTGCGATGCGTCGTAGTTCGGTACGTCGACGCGCTTTTTCAACGTACTGGTGTGCTTGGCCATGTCGTAGTCGAAGACGGAGCTGGGCGTCGTCAGCGACTGGTAGCGGTAGCGGAGCATCGTCGAATCGAACTCCGGATTGTTGTCGACGAAAACGGAGTAGACCGGCTCCGGGAACGTGATCGGCGTCGACTGATCGGTCTTGAAATCGACGACGCGGAGGGTCTGTGATCCGCCCTTCAGCTCCGACACGACTAGGTAGTCCTTGAAGAGATCGAAGTCATCGAGCTTCACGTCCGCGCGCGCGGGGATGATCTCTTTCCAGTTCGTCATCTCGGGCGCAGTGTCGGGCGCGGTGACGAGACGGTAGTTTTTCGCGTGATCGTTCGTGCGGATGTAGAAGCGGTCGCCGCGATGATCGACGAAGTAGCGGTGATCGATCTTGCGGGGAACCATCACTCGCAATGCCGCGGCCGGTTTGTTCGCGGGCAGGTAGCGCGCCTCCGAGGTGGTCTTGCTCCCGGACTGGACGATGATGAACGCTTTGTCGCGTGTGCGGAACGCGCCGATGTCGTACAACTCATCGTTATCTTTGTAGACCAGGTCATACGCCGACGTGCCGAGGACGTGGCGGTAAAAGCTGTCCGACCGCTTGGTGACGTTGTCTTCGGTCACATAAAAGATGGTCTTGTTGTCCGGCGCCCACATCACCGTATCAACGCGATCGACCTTCTCCGGCAGCAGTGCGCCGGTGCGAAGGTCTTTGATATAGAGCGTGTACCGGCGATAGCCGGTGTTGTCGGTGGAGTAGGCGAGTAGGTTGCCATCGTCGCTGACTCGATAGGAGCCGAGCGACAGGAACTTCAGTCCCTTGGCCAGCTCGTTGAGATCGAGCGTGATCTCCTCCGGCGCATCGAGGCTGCCTTTCTTCCTCGCGTAAATCGGATATTGCTTCCCCTCCTCGGTACGCGAGTAGTAGTAGTACTTGCCGAGGTGATAAGGGACGTTGACGTCAGTCTGCTTCACGTGACCGAGCAACTCGGTATAGAGCTTCTCTTGAAGCGGCTTCGTATCGGCAGTCATCGCCGCGGTGTACGCGTTCTCCGCCTCCAGATGCTTGATGACATCGGGATTCGATTTCTCGCGCAGCCAGAAGTAGTTGTCGACGAGCGTGTCGCCGTGGATTTTCGTGACGTGAGGCTTTTTCTCCGTCGCCGGCTGCGCAATAGCCAGGTACGGAAGCGCAAGACAGAACGCAAGGAGGAACGCGCGACGAACATTTTGCATCCGCGCAGAGTAGCGGAAGCGTCGACCGCGGAGCTAGTCCTGTTGCTCCTCCACCAGCGTCGTCGTCCATGCCAGCGGCGGACGCACCGCGCCGACCACTTTTCCGAACGATCCGACGCGGTCCTCGGCGGTGTCGATCACTTCGAAGACGAGGACGTCGTCGAGGCGATAGAGGAGGTGGCGTTCATTGCGGCGGAAATTCACCTCGACGCGGTGCACGCCGTCATTGAGCAGATGGCCGGGGATTTCGAAGGAGCTTCGATACAGGCCGGCCGGAAAGGGCCTGCCTGTCCAACGAGGATCGCTGCCGGATAACGTGCTGAAAATCGGGTAGCCCTCTTCGGTGCGAATGACGACGGCGAGGTCGAGCACTGCTCCGTCGACCAGGTTCCAGTATTCGAATTCGACGCGCAATGGCGATCGCACTGTGAAGTGGTCTTCGAATTCGGCGGCCGCGGGGACGATGGCGGCGCGGCGCAGGCGCACGCTGTCATTGCCGGGCGCCGCGTTGGGATCGGGCCACGTCTGCTGGCTCATCGTCGTCAACGTCGTTTTCAGATAATTGCCGATGACGCGCGACGGCTCTCCGTCCTCCACGACCTTCCCGCCGGCCAGCCAGATGACGCGGCTGCAGAGGTTCTGCACCGCGGACATGTTGTGCGACACAAAAATCACGGTGCGTCCGTTCTGCGAAACCTCGCTCATTTTGCCGAGACACTTCTTCTGAAAGGCGGCGTCGCCGACAGCCAGGACTTCATCGACGATGAGAATTTCCGGCTGCAGGTGCGCGGCCACGGCAAAGGCGAGCCGCATGTACATCCCCGAGGAGAAGCGTTTGACCGGAACGTCCAGGAAGCGCCCCAACTCGGCGAAGGCAACGATGTCGTTGAAGTTGCGTGCGATCTCCGCGTGCTTCATGCCGAGGATCGCGCCATTGAGATAGATGTTTTCGCGTCCGGTCAGCTCGCCGTGAAAGCCGGTTCCGACCTCGAGCAGACTTCCCACGCGCCCATAAAGCCGCGCCCGTCCCTCGGTCGGCTCCGTGATCCGGGAGAGGATTTTCAGCAGCGTCGATTTGCCGGCGCCATTGACGCCGACGATGCCGAGGCGTTCGCCGGGGACGATGTCGAGATTGATGCCGCGGAGAGCCCAGAAGGCGCGGTCGGCCTTGGTCTCGCCGCGGCCGCGCAATCGATTGACGGACCTGGTGAATGAGCCGACCAGCGATTCGCGCAGCGTCGAATAGGCAGAGCGCTCCGAGGCGATCTGGTAGCGCTTCCCGACGTTTTCGATGTGGATGATGGGACGCATCAGATGAAGTCAGCGAAGCTTCGCTCGGTCTGTTTGAAGAAATGCGCGGCCACCGCGAAGCCGGCCACAGTCAGCGCGGTTGCAATCCCGATCGCCCGCCAATGAAACGGCGTAGAAAAAAGCGCGGCGCGGCATCCTTCGATGAAGGGCGACATCGGATTCAGATAGAGCAGCCAGCGCAGGCGCTCGGGCACGACGGTCGACGGCACGACCACGGACGACGCGAACAGCCACAGTTGCACGAGGAACGGCAGCGCGAATCGGACGTCGCGATATTTGACGTTGAGCGCTGACATCCACATGCCCGTGGTCAGCGCGCAGAGCGTGATCAGCGCGAAGAGGACCGGCAACATGAAAATGTGCGGCGTGATGCGGATGCCGTAATAGAGCATCATCGCGCCGAGGAGCAGTGAGGAGAAGGCGAGATCGACCAGACCCGCGAGCACTGAGGCGGCGGGCATGAGCAGGCGAGGGAAGTAGACCTTCGTTACCAGTTGGACGTTATTCACGAGGCTATTGCCGCTGTTGCTGACCGCATTCGCGAAGAAGGTCCACGGCACGAGCCCGGCCATGGCGAACAGCGGATAAGGAATGTCCTCGGCCGCGCGCGCCAGCCTTCCGAAGACGAGCGTGAAGATCAGCATCATGAAGGCCGGCTGCAGCAGCGCCCATGCGGCGCCGAGGACCGTCTGTTTGTAACGGATTTTGATGTCGCGCCAGGTGAGGAAGTAGAGCAGCTCGCGGCTGCGCCACAGCTCGGCGAAATCGATGCTCAGCCACGCGTCGCGCTGCTCGATGACGATGAGCGGTTGATCGGGCAGCGTGGCGTCAGGCGAGACTGGCAACGCATCGACGGCCGGCGCCAACGCGCGCACGCTTTCCTCAGGGATCAGAGTCATGAAGGTTCAGGACGCAATTGGGGGCCGGATTATGCATGACAGTGGCCCGCCGTTTGTATTACAATTTTGTCATGCACGACCCCAAGAACAAAGATACGACGATCAGCGTGCGGGTCAGCGGAGAAGAAGAGCGCGCGGTGCGGCAATACGCGCGCAGGCGCCGGAGCTCCGTTTCCGACGTCATCCGCGACGCAGTTCGCGTTCTCATCGACCAGCCAACGAAGGATCACCCGTACGACGACATCGCCGATCTCATCGGCTCGGTGACCGGACTTCCGTCCGATCTTTCGGAACGCACGGGTGCGCGGTTCGCGGAGATCGTTCAAGAGAAGGCGGGGCGCAGGCGGTGATCCTGATGGATGCTGGCCCGATGGTCGCCCTCATCAGCGCCTCCGACCGCCACCACGAGAGATGCAAGGCCACCCTCGCGACGCTGAACGAGAAATTGCTCACCGTTTGGCCGGCGGTGACCGAGGCCATGTATCTGCTCCGGTCGTCGTGGCAAGCGCAGAGTGCGTTGTGGGAAATGATCGAGCGCGGGGTTCTCAACCTTGCGCCGCTCGATGAAGGCGATGCGCACCGGATGCGGCGCCTGATGGAAAAGTATCGCGATCTGCCGCTGGACCTCGCGGACGCGGCGCTGGTGCGGCTGGCCGAGCGGGGTAATTTCCGACGCATCTTTACTCTCGATCGCCGCGATTTCTCGCTTTATCGGCCGACGGGTGTGGGGCGTTTCATCATCCTGCCGTTGGCGCGGTCGTAGCCATCACACCCACCGGAAGCGCTTCACCGCGATCAGGAAACAGAGCAAACCCCAGGCGCCGATGATGGCCAGGCCGGTGGTGTGGCCGGCAAGCGTTGCGCCGTCGTTGTAGACGGCGCGCAATGCGCGGAGGAAGGGCGCGAGCGGCAGGATGAAGATCGCTTTCTGAAGCCATTGCGGCGCGTTGTCGATGCGGAAGTAGACGCCGGAGAGCAGCATCATCGGGAAGAAGGCGAGATTCGAGATCGCGCCGTACGTTTCCACCGTCGAGGCGAAACTCGACAGCGCGAATCCCATCGTCAGGAACGCCGCCGTCCCGAAAATCACCAGCGCGCTGAACGTCAGATACGAGCCCTGGTTGGCGATGTGGAATCCGAATCGCGCCGCAAGGAGCAGCAGGATCGTCTGAACTCCGACGACAGTGACCCGCTGCAGGATCTGGCCGAGGAGGAAGACCCATTTCGGAAGCGGCGTCACGGCCAGGCGCCGGAACTTTCCTTTCTCGCGATACGAAACGGTGACCATGCCGACGGTGAAGAGGCCCATGCTGAGCAGGTTCAATCCGACCAGGCCCGGCACGAGGAAGGCGGCGTAGTTGTCGGAGCGGGCGTGGCCGGGACTCTCGATCACGTACGGGATGCGCTTCGGTTCCGGCATTCCGTTGAGACGCGCCTGCGCGACCATGAATGCCTGGCTTGATGCCTGCGCGATGACCAGTCCCTGCGCGAGCAGGTAGCTGTTCAGGCGCAGGCGATACCCGTCGCCGTTCGTTTCGAGCTGCACGGTCGTCTCGCCCTTCGTCCATCGCTGCTCGGCCGCGGCGGGAGCGAGCGTCAGCACTTTCAGTTTGGAATCCTGCAGCGCCTTGACGAACGCGGCGTCGCGCGGCGTTTCCTGCGCCGGCGCGACGCGCACCAGCGTCAACTGCTGCGGGCTGCCGCTGCCGAAGATGAAGCCGAATCCGAACAGCATCAGCAGCGGGAACGCGAACGTCCAGAACATCGCGCCGCGATCGCGAACATACAGCCGCCATTCGCTTCGGAACTGGAGCCAGAGGAGTTTGAACGGATTGGGCAGGTTCATGGTCGGTCTCCGTTCAGTCGCGCAGACTGCGGCCGGTGAGCTGAAGGAAAACATCCTCAAGCGTGGCGCGGCGCACGTGCACCTGGTTGTATTCGAGATGGGCGCTTTCGATCGCGGTCAAAAGCCGCGGCAAAAGCGCTTTCGGATCGGGCGTCGGAATCTCCCAGACGTCGCCGCGCGCTTCGACCGCGTTGCCGAGCCGGGCCGCGAAGTCCGCCGGATCGGGCGCCGGTCCGTCGAACGTCAGCTCGACGACGCTGGGGATGCCGAGGCCTGCGATCAGTTCCGCGGGAGTTCCGGAGCGGAGGATCTGGCCGTGATCGAGGATGGCCAGCCGGTCGCACAGCGCTTCCGCTTCGTCCATGTAATGCGTCGTCAGAACGACCGTGCGCCCTTCGCCTTTCATCGCCCGCACGACTTCCCACAACGACCGGCGACCCTGCGGATCGAGTCCGGCGGTCGGCTCGTCGAGGAAGACGACTTCGGGATCGTTCACTAGCGCGAGGGCGAGTGCGAGCCGTTGCGCCTGACCGCCGGAAAGCGTGACGTGATACGCATCCGCTTTGTCCTTGAGCTGCACGAGCTCGAGCAACTCCTCGGTGCCGCGACGCTTCGGGTAGTAGCCGCCGAACAGCGTGAGCGCCTCGCGCGGCGTGATCTTGTTGTAGAGACTCGTGGCTTGCAGTTGCACGCCGATGCGCGCACGGATCTCCGTCGCGTTGCGCTCCCACGTCAGACCGGAAATCGTGATCTGGCCGGCGTCGGGACGGGTCAACCCTTCGATCATTTCGAGCGTCGTGGTCTTGCCCGCGCCGTTCGGCCCGAGGAGGCCGAAGACCTCGCCGGCGTTGACGGTGAGGTCGATGCCGTCCACGGCGAGGACGTTGGGAAACTGCTTGCGCAGTCCTCGAACTGCGATCTGTTCCGGCATGCCGGGAGAGTACCGCGATTCGCGCGCGCGACGGAACCCGCTACTATCGTCCGCACAACAAGCGAGGATTTATGAAACGAACGACAGCCGCCCTGGTGATGTTTCTGTGCGCCGTGTTCGCGCTGCAGTCCGTGAACGCTACTGCCAGCGAAAGTTTCACGCTCAACATCCCGCTGCGATTCAATCCGCAGCAGGAGACGGGCGAGGTGCGCATCACGCTTACGCTGAACGCGGCGCCGGCCGGCTCGCAGCTCGTCGTCAACGGCAACGCCACGCTGAATCTCGGCGACACGCAGACGATCGCCGGCGACTCCGTTTCCTACGCCACTGCAGGCGGCAATGACGTGCGCATCACGTACAAGCCGCTATCGAATTTCGGCGCCGACTTCTGCTCGGCCGGCGCGGCGACGGAGAAGAACGTGCCGATGCGATTCGTCGGCGCGCAGGACGTCACGATCTATCGCATCTCGTCGTACATCGTGGCCTCGCCGCTCGTCGAATGTTCGGCGGTTTCGAAGCACACAGGCGACACGCCGGCGACGCTGATTCCGGTCGACGACGGCGTCGCTCCTGCTCTCGATGCGATCAACAGCGGCCGCAATCCGTTCGACCTCATGCTGGTGCTAGACAAATCGGGGAGCATGGCCGACCTTCCGCCCGGCGCGGTCTCCGGCGCGACGAAGGCCGAGATTCTGAAGTCGGCGATCACGACGTTCGTCTCCGAATGGCGGCAGATGGATCAGGAAACTCCCGACGGCGCCGAGTGGTCGCACGACCGCATCGGCGATGTTTTTTTCGACGGCACGCCGGTGGCGCAGACGCTGCCTGGCGCCGACGCTCCGGCGAACATCTTCGTGCAGCGCGGCGCGACGGTTCCCGGTCCGTGGGCCGCGGTGACCAACAACGTCAATTCGCTCACGCCGGGCGGCTCGACCTCGATCGGCGGCGGAATCAACGAGGCCATGAAGCAGTGGAAGCTCGATCCGGCGCATGACCTCTCCATCCTCCTCGTCACGGACGGCATGCAGAACACGGCGCCGCTGGTCAGCGTGACCGGCAGCGGATTCCTCGGCCTCACGCCCATCAGCGGCCTGGCGCAGGAACTGCGCAAGCGCTTCATCCCCATCCAGACCATCGGTTTCGGGACGCCGGCGGCCGTGGATGAGAATCTGCTCCGCAACATTTCGTACGAGACGTCCGGCGTCTCATACATCAGCGTCAACGCCGCCACACTTTTCACGGATCTCGGATGGCAACTCATCGCGCTGCTCAAAGGCAACACCGCGTCGATGGCGCTGATGCAGACCGACACGATGGCGGGGAAAGGTCCGAGCGCGCCGCAGCCGGTGCTCGTCGACCGCTCCGCGCAGCGCCTCGTCTTCACCGTGGAGTGGGCGCCGCCGACACGCGAGGCGCTGAACATCGAAGTGTTCCGCCCGGACGGCACCGCCGCCGTTGCCGACTCCGCGGAGAAGACGCCGCAGTCGTCGACGAAGATGTTCAACGTCAAGTCGTCCGACATCGGCAAGTGGACGGTGCGCGTGATGCGCGGCCTCAATCAGACGCCCGATGCCGTTCCGTACGTATTGAGCGCGATGATTCGCGAACGTCATCTCGACTATCTGCTCTCCACGACGCCCGGCCGCCCCGGCACCGGCGACAAGATCACGGTTCGTGCCGTGGTCGATTGGGATGGCAAGCCGCTGAAGGGACTTCCCGCCGGCGCGATCCGCGTGCGCGTGCAGCGCCCCGGAGCGAGCATCGGCACGATCCTCCACGACGCAAAGTCCGCGGACAAATCGAACGGTACGACCACGACTCCGACCGGCGACAAGCTGACGCCGTACGACCGCAAGCTCGCCGCCGCCATCACTCGCAGCGAGCTGAAACGCATCCTGCCCACCGACGTCGCCACGATCGAATTGAAAGAGGAGGGGCGCGGCATTTACAGCGGCACGTTCGATCAGACCACCGTCGCCGGCAGCTACGGTTTCGAAGCCGTCCTCGATTGGGAGACCGAACGCACCGGCCACACCCGCCGCGTCGAGCGCATCGAGACGCTCGTGCACGTAAAACCCGACCCCGATCGTACCGACGTGAAGGTCACCCGCGTCGACGCGCGCACCGTCACCATCGCCATCACCCCGCGCGATAAATCCGGCAACTACCTCGGCCCCGGCTACGCATCCCTCGTCCAGGCAAAACTCCGCGGCGAAGGGCGTGTCGCCGGCCCGGCCGACCGCAACCAAACGGGAACGTACGTCTTCACCATCGCGGGATTGCCGGCCGACAAAATGCCGGACGTGATGCTCACGGTGGATGGCGTAGCGATTGGTGTGCGCAAGTAGGGGAAACGCGATCTGCTATTCTGGCGCGGGTCCAACAACCGAAGCTTCACTCCTCCCGGCAGCGCTCCGTCTACAAATCATGAAGTCGCTCGTCATCGCGCCGCGGTTTCCCTGGCCGCCGTACACCGGCGACCGGCTGCGCGCATCCATCTGGATTTCGGCGCTCGCCGAAAACGGCGAAGTTGCGCTGGTCGCGCCGCGGGGAACGATTCCGCCGGATGTTTCGCTGCGTTTCTTCGGCGCGCCTTCGTCGATTCTGCGCGGGATTCGCGGAGCGATGACGGTGCTCCGCGAGAGCCTTCCGCTGCAATGTCTGCTCGGCGCGCCGTACGACTGGCCGCGCGCGATCGCAAACGCGCGGCGCGAGGTGGGACCGTTCGACGTCACCATCGTCCTGCTCTCACGCATGCATCCGTGGGTGCGCGAATCGCTGGACGGGCGCACGATCCTCGACGCGATCGATTCGTTGCGCCGCAGCGCCGGCGAACGGCGGAAGGCAGCATCGCCGATCACACGCTGGCTCTGGAACATCGAGGAACGGCGCATGGCTCGTGTCGAACGCGAGGCGGCCCACGCGTATGACCAGGTCATCGTTGTCAGCGACGACGAAACAGCGGAATTCGGCGATGCCGTCGCCGTCACGATCGGCGTCGCGGAAAAGCCGCTCGACGCCGGCGCGCGCCGTTACGACTTCGGTTTCTGGGGACGCTTCCCGTACTTCGCCAACGCTGACGCCGCCGCGTGGTTGCTCGACGAGATCTGGCCGGCCATTCGCGCGCTGCATCCGTCCGCGACGTTGATCCTCGGCGGCGCGGAAGCATCGCGCGCGCTGCGCAATGACGCGCGGCGTAGCGGCGTCACGCTCATTTCGCCCGTCGACGACATGGCGTCGTTCGCGCGCAACATCCGCGTCGCGCTGATGCCGCTGCGTTACGGAAGCGGACAGTCGACGAAAGTCCTCGAGGCCGCCGAGGCCGGATGCGCGATCGTTGGAAGCCCGGCGGCGTTGCGCGGACTCGGGGCGCTTGCGCCGCACACGCGCATCGAATCGTCCGCACTCGGATTCGCGCGCGCCGCGGTCGATCTTCTGACCGATTCCGACGCACGCGCGCGCATGACCGCGCGGCTGCGCGACGTCATCGCCAAACACTACGAACGCTCCTCGGCCGTCGGACGGCTCTCCGCAATCGCGGCGGAGGCACGCTGATCCGGCCCGGCTCGCGCGAGCGCTCCCTCCGCACGGCCATCCTGCTGATCGGCGACTTCGCCGTGGCCTGGACCAGCCTGACCATCGTTGTCTATTTCCGGCGCATGGTGCCGATGGTCTTCACGCGCTCGCTGCTCGCGCCGGACAGCCTGCCGCTCGACCTGCGCGTCATTTCTCTCTTCACCATCACGTTCCTCGGCGCGCTCGGCCTGGCCGGCTTCTATCGCCATCGCATCATGCTGCGCGCGCGTCCGGTCCTTCTCGTCGCGCTGCTGATCCAGATCGCGGGAGTGGCCATTGGCGCGACGATGCTCGAACAGCCGCTGGCGCGCACCGTGCTCTTCGCAGTGCCGCTCATCGAAGCGTTGCTCTTCCCGCTGTGGCGCTCCTTGCAATACATCATCTGGCCGCTGCGGCTGCGCGACACGATCCTCGTCGGCGATCCCGCCGAGATCGCGGCGGCGCTTGCGGTGCTTGCAACGGACCGCGAACGCCGCGTGCGCGTGATCGGTTACGCCGGTTCCGGCGAAGCGGCCGTCGATGTGCCGTGGCTCGGACCTCTTTCGAACGCCGCCGTCCGCGCGGCCGTCCGCGACGTCGAGGAGGTGATCTGTGTGTGGTCCGAGGCGGCGCCGAGCGGCCGGCTGGAACTGTTGCGCATTCGCGGGCCGCGCGGCTATCTCCTCCTCGCGTCATCCGCCGACGCGCTGCTCGTCTCCTCCGTCCTCGGATGGATGGGCGACGAGCCATTGATCGAGGTCATGATCGGATGCGGATTCGGCGTTCGCGCGATCGTGAAACGAACGATCGACATCGCCGTCGCCGCGATCCTGGCTATCGGGACGCTGCCGTTCTGGATCGTGATTTCGCTGGCGGTCTGGCTCGACGACCGCGGACCAATCCTCCACCGCCAGATGCGCCTCGGGCTCGGCGGCGTTCCGTTTGCGATGTGGAAGTTCCGATCGATGCGCAGCGAACGAATCACGCGCGTCGGCAGCGTGCTGCGGCGTTATCGGATCGACGAGTTGCCGCAACTTCTCAACGTCTTCGCCGGCGACATGAGTCTGGTCGGTCCGCGCCCGGAACGCCCCGAGATCGCCGAACGCATCCTCGAAGAAGTTCCCGATTTCGATCTGCGCTGCATGCTGCGACCCGGCATGGCCGGCCTGGCGCAAATCCTCAGCGAATACGATTCGCGCCCCGCCGTGAAACTGCGCTACGACCTGACCTACATGTGCTCCTGGTCGCTCTGGCTCGACGTGCGCCTGCTGTTCCGCAGCGTCGCCGCGGCGTTGTCGGGCAGCGGGATGTAGTCAGCGGGGCGTTCGATACAAATCGAGATGCGCCCGCGCCGCATCGAGCGGTGAAACGATGTCTCGCGGAATCATTGCGGTGATGCTTCCCGCCAACCATTGCTCGACGATTGCGGCCAATCCTTCCGCACCGCTTGCCAGCGGCGCAAGCCATCCGCCGCCGTGACCGCGGATCCGTTCCGCTTGCGCGCCGAGGTCGAACGCCACGACCGCGGCACCCGCCAGCCACGCCTCGGAAATCACCAGGCAATGCGCCTCGGGCCAGATCGACGGGGCGACGACGAGACCGATGCCGTGTCGCCGCAGCAACGACGGAAGTTCGCCGACGCGGTAGTAGCCGTGTATCGAAACATTCGGAAAGCTGCGCAGGCCACGCAGCAGATCTTCGTCGCCGCCTCCGAAAATGTGCAGCGTCGTATCACCGATTCGCTGCGCCAACTCGGCAAGTAGGTGCGCGCCTTTGTGGCGCTTCGTGCTGCCGGCGTACGCGATCGCGCGCTGTGTTCCGGACGCGGCGATCTTGCGATGCGCAACGCCCGGCTCGATGACCACTCCCGCCATTTCCGGAAGCGAGAAAAGCTGACGATGCTGATCGAGAAGAAACTGCGACGGAAAGATGACCCGCTTCGCCGCGGTGAGAATCTGACGAGCAAGTGCGCGGCGGTCGCGCTGTTCGTTTCTCGAAACGTTTTTGAGACAGCGATGGCAACGGTCGAGGTCCTCGGAGTAGAAACAAAAGTTTCCGATCGGTTCCTCGATCAGATGAGGACGCGCGCAGAAGAGCGAAAAATCGTGGACGCTGACGATGACGTGGAAGCCGTCGTCGATGAGCCGTAACACGTCATCGAACGGCATGCCGTGCATTCCTTCGAAATGGATCGTGCGCGCGCTGGTGATGGCGATGGCGTCGCGGATGGCCGTTGCCATGTCGTGCGAGACGCGGCGTGTGTGTCTTGGGTTCGACAGATCGAGAATGCCCGGACTGACGAGCGCCACGGTTCGATACGCGCGTTCCGCATCGAGCCGCGCCATGAGCTGGGCCTGCAGCCCGCCTAAGCGCAGCGATGTTCCCGATGCCGCGACGTTGAGGATCGGAGTTGCAGCGTTGCCGGCGAATGCACCGCGGAGTCGCAGCGCGGCAGCTTGCGCAGCCTCGCCGATTCGTTCCTGCGTCCTGCGAATCGCGGAAGAAATCCCTTCGCCGCGGATGACGCTTCGAATCGCGCGAATCATCGTCGCCGTCCCGCAAGTACGGCGTCATACACGCGGTCGATCTCCGCCGCATGCTCCTGGGCGCGTTTGGGAGGACGAATGCGCGACGACCAGCGATCGATGATCGCAGGCTCTTCGACGACGCGCTGCAGAATCGAACGCAACGCCGCGACGTCACCGGCCGGAAAGAATTCGCCGCCATCGCCCGGCGCGAGCATCTCCGATAGCGCGCCGCCGGCCGAGGCGATCACGGGGACGCCGCAGGCGATCGCTTCGCGCGCAGCCAAGCCGAACGACTCCAGCCCGATCGACGGCACGAGCAGGACGTCCATCGACGCGAATACCTGCGCCTTGGCGCTTTCATCGAATCGTCCTTCGAAGATGATCGCAGGGTTCCCGCGCCGCGCCAGATCGGAAGCGTAATCGGGAAACGCAGCGGCATCGCCCCAGATGTGCAGCGTCGCGCCGTCAAGTCCGCGCATCGCGTCGACGGCGACATGCACGCCCTTGTGCGGCGCGATCGAGCCGACATAGCCGAAGCGAATCGGTCGGTGCGCCGGCGGCCGCGGACTCGTTTGCGCGGTCACGCTGATGCCGTACGGAATCACGTGAAATCGCTTCGACACATCGATCACGCCGGCCCGTACGTAGTCATCGCGAATGGCCTCGGAACCGGCAATGTACACATCCGCGGTGTCGATGGCCGCGCGCGCAGCCGAACGCCGCGCGGCATGCAGCAGCCGATTCGTGATCGGCGACGGTGCGACGTTCGTCAGCGTCACGCAGCGCGCGCATTTGTCGAAGCCCGGCCCGCTGCAGCGATTACCGTCGCGATCGAAAAGATTCACGCGCGCGCAGAGGAACCACCAATCCTGAATCTGCAGCACGATCGGAATGCCGAGGCGGCGCGCAACGCGGGCAAGCGAGAAGGCGTGGCCGGCCAGATGATGGATGTGCAGCAGATCGGGATTCTGCTGATTTAGAAAACGTTCGAAATCGCGTTCCAGCAGCCGGTTGCGGATGGCGTTACGGCGGAATGGATTGCGCGCCGTGAAGTTGTTCGTCACCAGCCGCACGCGGATTCCGTCATCGAGCAACTCCACCGCTTCGCCGTGCGCGCGCGCCGGATCGGCAGAGCGAACGTAGACCGAGACATCATCAGTCGCTTGTTGCTGCCGCGCCAGCCAGTAGGCGTACAACTCTGTGCCCGCCTGTTGGAACGGCGGCCAGCCGTGGACGAGATGCACGATGCGCCGTTTGCGCGCCGAGGACGGCGCGATCGCCTCAGCGATTCGCGCGCGAATGTCTGCGAGCGGATTGGTTTTCATGAATGCCGCGATCGTGGGCAGGTAGCGCGGATGCAATCGGCGCAGCGTGGCCGCACCGCGGCGTTCCAGGGTTGCCCGCGATTTGCCGAAGCTGCGGTGTCCGGCGTGGTAGATGAACGTGGCGTCGTCGGCGACGTGCACCCATCCGCGTGCCAGTGCGCGCATGGAGAAATCGTTTTCTTCGCCGTAACCGAGGCCGAAGTGATTCTCGTCGAAGACGCCGATGTCATCGAGCAACGCGCGGCGGATGTACAGACAAACGCCGACGCCGGTCGGGATGCGCGGATAGCTTCGTTGCGAAAACTTCTCGACGACCGCGGCAAACGACGCCGCGTCGAAGCCGGATGGCAGCAGGTTCTCTTCGAACGCCCGCGGCACGGAACAAAGCGTGGCGTGATTTGACAGCGGGGTGACCGTTCCAACGTCGCCGGACGAATACGCGGCCTCGATCAGCTTCTCGATCCAACGCGGCGTGACGATGGTGTCGCTGTTGAGAAGAACGACGTCCGACGTCGTTTCACGCATGCCGCGGTTCACGGAACCGACGAAGCCGAGTCGCTGGGTGTTGCGGAGGATGCGCAGAGGAAAGTCGGCCAGCACCGACTCAACGGATGCATCCTGCGGTCCGTCGACGATCAGCGTGACGCGATGCCGCGTCTCTCGCGCGACGCTTTCGAGACATGCGCGAAGGTCCTTCGCCGCACCGTAGACGGGAATGATGACGTCGACGTCCGCCGGCGGCGTCGCGCGCGCACGCCCCGCGCCGCGAGTCCAATCGAGCGGACGGCGGGCAACGATCCGGCGAATGGAGTCGCGAAGCGGCAATGCGCGCGATATTAGAACGTCGTGCCGGTGCCCCATCTAATGAACGCGCCAAAGGTCGGCACCGTCGTCCGCGTAGATGCGTTCGAAGAATGGCGCGGACGGAAGCCGCTGCCATGCGGACGGGCAATGTCTCGACATCAGCAGATATCGAATTTTCAACGGTCTCAGTGCGCGCGCGAGATCCTCGGCATTCCTCGCATTGCCGAAGAACGTTTGGTTTGCGTACGGCCCGATGGCCTCGCCGAACAACTCATCGCCGCCGAAGTACTTCAACTGCTCCGCGCCGCAGACGTAAATGCGGCCCGCGCGGCGGCCCTCCAGCGCGCGGTACTCCGGAATGTGCGCTTCGAGATAATGGCGCCGCTGTGCGGAGGTCAACGGCGGCGGCCCTTGCCGCCACAGGCGGTATCCCGCGTACGCGATGCCGGGTGCGATCGCGAGAATTGACAGAGTCGCGATCATTTTCTTCGACAACAACGGCGCGATGGTCATCGCTGCGGTAACGCTGAGCAGCGGAAGCAACGGCAGAAGGTAACGCGAGTCCTGCGGCAGGAGTGTGAAGATGGCGATGTAGCCGATGCAGACGATCGACAGGAATGCCGCGCGCCGGTTGCGCGTCGCGGCGATCAACGTGATCAGCATCGAGAGCGCGAAGAGCGGCGAATACGGCGGCTGAAAGTTGACGCGATCGCGCGCAAACGTCACGTTCCAGAACAGGAGCAGGGCGTTCGAGACTCGGTTCGTCGCGGCGGGCAGCTTCACCGTCCACGGGCTTTTCCCGAACACGTTCGACAGAAACGGGAAGAACGGATTGCCGGTCAGCGCGACGATGCGGCCGTACATCGGCAGCACCGCCAATGCGAACGCGCCAGCAAAGAGCGGAACGACGCGCCTCCGATTCGTGCCGAAGAGCAACAGATAGACGAATCCCGCTGCCGCGAAGTACCAGCCGAGGTATTTCACGCAGCAGGCGGTGCCGAGGAGAAATCCGGCTGCGATCGGGTGCCGGTCTAGGAAGTACGCGCCTGCTGCGACGAAAAGCATCAGCGCGGCGTCGACATACGTGACGGACCCGATCTGCATCACGATCGGATTGCCGAGGAGGAGTGCGGCAGCGAGGAGTCCTGCGGCGCGCTGCTCCGGCCACGCGAGCAGCAGTCCGGCCACCAGCACGACCTCGGCGACGGCGACAAAGTGTGTGGCGGTATCACCGAGGAGGAGAAAAACGGGAACGCAGAGGAGCTCGTGGAGTACGGGGAAAGCGGGGAAGCGGAGATCGGCGAAGAAGTTGATCGCGTCGCTGTTTGCGATCGCGCGGACGAAGGGAAGGTGGTAGAGGGTTTCGTCGAACGCGATCGGCGGGTAGAGAGCGAGCAGGGCCAGTGGGATCAGGAAGACGGTTTCACGAGGAGGCGAGCGCAGAAAATGTCCAGCGTAGAAACCGGCCAGAGCGACCACCGCGACGGTGATCAACACCCACGGCTGCAGCAGGCCCAGAATCCCGAGCACGACGAGGATATGGCCGGCCACGGCCAGGGCGATCGTTAGGCGAAGAGCCATCGCCGCTTTCGTACGACCGCGATCACCAACACGAGCGCCGCGGCGATGCTGACGATCGCGCCGGTCGTGACCGACTTTGGACGGTACGACAACACAATGTCGTGATCGCCGGCGGGGATGAACATGCCGAGGAAGGCGCGGTCGGCGAAGTGGAGCTTGACCGGATCGCGGCCGGATGTCGCGCGCCATCCTTTCCATGCGGTTTCGGAGACGACGATCCATCCCGGCGATTGCATCGACGCGTGCAGCAGCAGTCTGGATCCGTCGGCCCGCACGCGCACGGAACCAATCCCATTCGCGACGTCCATCGTTGCTCCCGGCGTTTCAATCCACGCCTCGGCGCCGAAATCGCTGCAGGCGCGCATGTCGCGGATCACCTCGTTCGTCCCCGTGTGCACCACGCGCGGAACGAACGCGCGCGGCAGAACGCGGCTGTTCTCGATCAACTGGTAGCCGGGGTAGCGGCCGATGAGCTGCCACGACGGAGGGATCGGCGAATCGGGCAGCGCCAGCGCGAAGCGCACGTTCATCATCGACAGCATCGGCGCGGCGAGATCGTCGACGCGGTTCGACCAGACCGGCTGCGGAATCGACCAGAGCGGAAAGGTCTCCGCAAGCCGCGCGAACGTCATGGCCTGATAGCCGCGAACGTCTTCCAGTCCGTAGTGGGCAGCGATGTTCGGCGCGAAGAGCGGACCTTGTCCGACGATGCGATACGGGGCGCCGTCGTGCGGGAGTCGTTCGAATCCCGCGATCGGCGGAAAGAACGCGCGGCGGTCGACGGCTGGGATGAATCCTCCGATCTCGATGACGCGCTGCAATAGCAGGAGGCCGAGGAGTGTCGCCGCGACGGAGCGATTCGTTCGAAAGGCGACCAGCGACGCGAATGCGAGCAGCAGCGGCGCGACTTCGCGGATGGCGTTTGCGCGAATGAAGTCGGGGGTGAGCGTGCTGTGAATCGACATCACAACCGTCAGCGCCGCGATCGATAGCCCGACGATCAGAAAGTAGAACGCCAGCCGGCGGCGCTCGGTGAGCGATGTTTGCAATCCGATCGCCGCCAGAATGCAGTTTGCGAACGCGGCGAACGAGATCATCCGCGCGTTGATGGCCAGGCTGAAGATCGGAAGCCGCTCCAGGATCGAGTTGACGATCGGCGCCTCGGCGCCCGCGAGGAATCCGAACACGATAACGCCACCGAAGAACCACTTCTCGCGGGTCCGTGCATGCAACAGCGCGAAAAGCGCCGGCGCGAAGAGCATCGCTCCGGCGTACGCCGTTCCCATCGAGTGATGCTGAAGTCCCGGCTCGTGCTGCGGCTCTTCCTCGCCAGGCAAGCCCTCCGCGAAGGGAAGGATGTTGCTGCGCAGCACATGCGCGACCACTCCCCACGACGCGCTTCCTCCCTCAGCGCCCGACGTCCGGTGCAGGTACTCGCGCGTCTGCGGAATCGCGTCGATCATCGGCACGACGAAGAACGCGGTCAGCAGCAATGCGACGATTCCGGCCGTTAATCCGCTGATCGCCACGCGAGAAAGCCGCGTTCGCGCGCAGAAGATCACGTACGCAATCGCCAGCGCGACGACGTGCAGCGACGTCTCCGGATGTCCGCACAACGTGATGAGAATCAGCGCCGAAGTCAGAAGTGCCGTCGCGCGGATTCCCGGACGCAAGGCCACGCAGCGCGCGCCGAGCATCACCAGCGGCAGGAGCGCGATCGCGTTTCCGTGCGCCGTCAGCGTGAATGCCACCACGTACGTCGATAACGCCCATCCTGCCGCGCCGAACAGCGACGGCAATTGCCGCAGCTCCAGGTTTCGCAGGAACAGAAACATCCCCAGCGCCGCGAAAAAGTACGTCATCGCGGCCATGAATCCGAGCGCGTCCGGTGCCGGAATCAGCAGGCCGAGGAGCGTGACGGGATGGAAAGGGGCCGATTGCGCGGCCGCCGCGAGCACGTTGCCCGACAGCTCGAACGGATTCCACAGCGGCCATTGCCGGTGCGCGATCGACCATCGCAGCGCGGCGTTCCACGGCAGGAACTGCACCGTGACGTCCGACGGCAGTGGGTTGGCGATGTGTTCCACGCCCGCCTGCGTGGCCATCGACGCCAGCGGCTCGAAGTGATACGCGACGTCGATCGGTGCGTAGACCTTGCCCGTCACGAGCGCGCGGCCCGTGAGACACAGCGGCAGCAGGATCAGAACCGCCGCGGCCTGGCGCGAAAGCGCCGTGAATCGGCGGACCAGAGCGAGCGTGGCTGCGGCGGAAAGGAGATAGAGGAGTGCGCCCACTGGGTCGGAGCGGCGGACCGGCCGCTCAGTTGCCGATTGTACCCGCGCACGCGGCATACTGCGCGGATGCGACGCATCGCATTCACGCTTCTGCTCCTCGCGGCGCACCCGCTTTTCGCCGCGTACGCCGATCGCGATCTGGTCATCCCCGTCGTCGGCCGCGCCGCCGGAGGTTCAGGACGCCTTTTCCTCACCGCGCTCTGGATCACCAACACCGACGACCATCCGGCGGTGATGACGTTGTCGTATCTCGAAAGCGGCCACGCCAATCGCTCGCCGAGGAAAATGAACGTCACGCTTCCGCCGCGGCAGACGTACGTCGTCGATCCTCTTCGCCCGCCGATTCTGCCCAACGTCGACAGCATCGGCGCTCTTCGCATAGAGTCGAATGCCGACGTCGTGGCCTCAGCGCGGATCTACGGCTACGTTCCCGCTGCCGGACCAAGCGCCGCACTCTCGATGGCGCTCGCGGCCATCCCCACACGCCTCGGCATCGGCAACGGACAGTCCGCGGTGTTGCACGGCAACGGTTCCACTGACGCGCAATACAAGTTGTATGTGATCGAAACGTCGGGCGCCGCGTTGTCCGTCGTCGTCGCCGTCGAGGATCTCCACGGCCAGGTCCTCGGCGAGAAACGGCTCTTCCTCGATGGCTACGAACACGTGGCTACGGACACGCGTCAAATGTTTCCGGCAGTCCATCTCGACCACGCGGTGATCCGCGTTCGCGGTGTCAACGGCAACGGGCGCGTCATCGCCGCGGGCACGCAGATCGCCGCGGCGTCGCAGGACAGTTGCGCGTACGAGATGAGCTTCGCGCCGGAGCCGCGCACGCGCATTCGCGCGCCCGAGGCCGCGGTGTACATCGCCATCGCGGCGTTGGTGGCGATCGCGCTGCTGCGGCGGAGACAATAGCGGCCGATGCCGTCCGGTCTCTCCGAATTCGCCGAGGTGGCGGTGCCTGTCGCCGTCCACGGCACGTTCACGTACGCGATCCCGCCCGAGTTGCGCGACGCGGTACGCCTCGGATCGCGCGTCGAAGTTCCGTTCGGCGCGAAACGAAACACGGGGTTCGTGGTCGGGCTCTCGGATGTGGCACCCGAGGGAAGCAAAATCAAGCCGATCCACGCGGTACTGGATGACGACGAGCCGGCGCTGCTGCCGGAGATCATCGAGCTTTGCAAGTGGGCCGCGGAGTATTACATCGCACCGCTGGGCGAGATGCTGCGCGTGGCGCTGCCGGCGAATATGTCCGCGCGCGGTCGCCGCGAGCTGTCGCTGGTCGCCGATGAGTCGATGATCGCGGCTGCGATCACCTCGGAGCAAATCCTCGACACCGATTTGCCACTCGTCGACGAACTGCGCCGTCGTCCCCTGCCGTTTGCGGCGGCATTGGAAGCGAGCTCGCGATCGTCGATTGAACGCCTTCGCGATGCAGGACTGATCACGATCGGCGATCGCGTGACGGACGCGAAAGGCGTTCGCTACGACCGATTCGTGATCCTCGAAACGATTCCGGCCGGGCTGACGGCGAAGCAGCAACAGGCGGTCGATCTGCTGTCGTCGCGCGGCGTGGAGATGTCGGTGCGCGCGTTGGAAAACGCCGGCGTCAGCGCGGCGGTGCTGTCGGCGCTGGCGAAAAAGAACATCGTCCGCATCGAACGCCGCGCGCGAAGGCACACGCTCGACGCGTTTCTGGCGGGACTCGATCCGGCCAGTGTCGGCGAGATCCGCCATTCTGCCGAGCAGACCGCGGCCATCGAAACGATTCGCAAATCGCTCGGCATCTTCGCGCCGTTTCTGCTCGAAGGCGTCACCGGCAGCGGAAAGACCGAGGTCTACATCGAATTGATGCGCGACGCGGTGAGACGAGGGGAGCAGGCATTGCTGCTGGTTCCGGAAATCTCGCTGACGCCGGTTTTCGCCTCTCGGCTGAAGGAGCGATTCGGCGAACGGATCGCCATCCTGCACAGCAGCCTTTCCGCGAGCGAACGCTTCGATCAATGGTGGCGCGCCCGCCGCGGTGAGGTGGATGTGGCCATTGGTCCGCGGTCGGCGCTCTTCACACCGTTCCAGCGACTCGGCCTGCTGGTAGTCGACGAAGAAGGCGACGCCGCCTACAAACAGGACGAGACGCCGCGCTACAACGCCCGCGACCTGGCCGTCGTCCGCGCCCAGTTCCGGAATATCCCGGTCGTCCTCGGCTCGGCCACTCCGTCACTGGAGTCCCGCGAGAACGCCGCGCGGGGCAAGTACACCCTCTTGAAAATGACGTCGCGCGTTGAGGCCCGCCCATTGCCCGAGGCGGATGTCATCGACATCCGCAAAGAACGCGCGGAAAAAGAGGACAAAGGCTTCGTCATTTTCAGCCATCCATTGAAGGCGCAGCTCAAGGAGACCTTCGCGGCGGGGGAGCAGGCCATCATCCTGATCAATCGCCGCGGCTACGCGCCGTATCTCTTATGCCGCGAATGCGGCCACGAGTTCCGCTGCCGCGATTGCAGCGTCACGCTGACCGTGCACCGCCGCGCCGGAATGCTGATTTGCCACTACTGCGGACTGCGCAAGCCGATTCCGGCGCTCTGTCCATTGTGCAATGGCGAAGTCCTCCAGCCGATCGGCTTCGGCACGGAGAAAGTGGAGGAACGCTTCCGCCGCGATTTTCCGGATATCACAGTGGACGTCCTCGACCGCGATTCGACGCGCAAGAAAGGGGAGCTGGTGCGCATCCTGGACCGTTTCCACAGGCGGGAAACGCAGGCGCTGATCGGCACGCAGATGCTGAGCAAAGGCCATCATTTTCCCAGCGTCACGCTCACCGCCGTCCTCAACGCCGACTCCATCCTCGGCTACCCCGACTTCCGCTCCGCAGAAAAGACGTTCTATCTATTGACGCAGGTGGCCGGCCGTTCCGGCCGCGGCGAACTGCGCGGCAAAGTGCTGATCCAGACCGCGTTCCCGACCCATTACGCAATCCAGCACGCCCTGCGCCACGACTATGAGGCCTTCTACAAAGCCGAAATCGAATTCCGAAGAATGTTTCACTATCCGCCCATCACGTCGATGATCGCCATCCTCTTCCGCGGCGAAAAACTCGCCGACGTCGATCACGCCGCATTGGACGCCGGCCGCCGCCTCGAAGAAGCCATCCGCCCTTTGACCGGCACCCGCATCCAGGGCCCCGCTCCCGCCCCGATGTCCCGGATCAAAGGCGTCTACCGCTACCAGATCCTCCTCCGCTCCCCCCACCGCACCGCCCTCCGCAAAGCGGTCGAGTCGGTGATGGTGGGGAAGAAGTGGAAGGGCGTGGAAGTGGCGGTGGATGTGGATCCGATCAATATTTTGTGAAGTGAGAATCGGCGGACGCGTTCTAGTCGCTCACCACGCAGGGCGCCGAATCTCGCCACGCACGCGTTTTGCGCCTGCGTCGGAGTGCCGCGACGTCTTAGTTTGCTTGGACGAGGTAGGGAAACGGCCTTGTTCACACACTCCTAGATCAACACACGTTGCGTCGAAAGGAGTTCAACAATGGGGTTTTGGTTCGGCAAACGACCAGCGGACGGCAGCCTCGAGTCGCCAATCGAAATGCCATCAGAATTGGAGGCGGCGGAACAGGAAGTCGTCGCACGCCGCCAAGTGCCCTTGGAGATCTACGACAACTTGAGGTCGTGGGATCGAATAGCGACGACCTTACGAATAATCTTTGTCACACTTGGAAGCGTCGCTACAACGAGCGCCGTCGTCGCGACTACCTTTAACGAGCAGATGGGAACTTTCTGGACAAAGGTCTGCATTTGTAGCGCGGCAGTATCGGTGGGTCTTCTCACCGCTTTCGATATCAGTGGGAAAGCAAACGCGATGCGCCGCGCATGCCGAAATCTTCGCGCCGCGATCATGCTTTACAAATGGGAGTCGCCATTCACTATCGCGGACCTCATTAGCGAGTACCGGCGCGGTCAAGATCTAGTGGGAGACGTCAACTACATCCCGCAAAGAACGCCCGGGGAACACAAAAAGCGTCCGACCGCCCGCTAGGCAGGCGCGGTTCTGGCGAAGGTTGAGGACTTCCTTAATCTTGCCGGCAGCGTGTCCGACGATCAAGGCCACTGCCTGCCGCCGAAGCGCGACTGCTCGATGGTGAGAGCGGTCGTCGATTCGAATAGCTCGTGCGCCATCTCACGAGCGATCTTGGGCAACCGTGGTGCTCCCATCCGGGGTCGGTCATGCTCTGGCATCGGTGAACCGGCGGTCGCTAGCTTCGCTCGGACCGCCGGCTACGGTACGCGACGCCTGCGGCGTCGGTTTACCGCGTCGGCACCTATGTTGAGCCGTCAGCCTTCCGTGGTAGGCCTCCAGACGTGTCGAATGGGTCCCCAGCCTAACGGAATAGGCGTTTTCCCTTTTCGAAGAGGCCTGGAACCTATTGCTATAGGTATTTTACCTTTTCGAATAGGTCTACAGCCTATTGCTATAGGCATTTTGACTTTTCGAATAGGCCTACAACCTATAGGGTTAGGCTGGCAGCCTATTGCTATAGGTCCAGAGCCTCTTCGAAAACGTTCTGGGCCTGATCCTATTCAGAAGACCTGCGCGCGCCGTTGTCAATTTCGGCCGCGGGCACGCTTTCCGGGATCTTGATGTCCTTGCCGTCGCGACGCCAGATCATGGCGCTGATCCACCAATGGCCGTCGCGTTCGAAGAGCTGGATGCTGTTCACGCCGCGGTTGATGACGTCGCCGGCGCGGGTCCAGCGGGTTTCGTAGGCGCTGAGGACGTGGGCGATGTTGTCGAACTGGTGGGTCTCGCGCCAGATCTCGCCTTCCCAGAAGCTGGGGAGGACGCCGGAGTCGATCATCGACTCGAAATTCCTGCGGAAAGACTCAATGGTGAACTCGAAGACGCCTTCGTCATTCACACGGACGAAGCGGGCGTTCGGGGCGAAGATCTCGGACTCACGTTTCCAGTCGGGACGCGTGCCCGGCTCGAAAGAGACGTTCTCGTACATTGCGGCGATGACGCTGTCGATGCTGTTCATGGCCGCGCATTCTCGCAGTAGTCGCGCGTCACGCGATGGCGAAACGCGAACACCTTGCGCAGCCGCGGCTTGATCGCGATCGGATCGATGATGCGCCCGAGGAAGCCGAGGGGCGGCGTGTAGTCGATGTCGTCGATGAGCATCGCGCCGTCGGGGTGCGGCTCGACGATGTGGCGATGGCGCCAGCTCCGGAACGGCCCGCGTACCTGCTGGTCTTCGAACGAATGCGGCGGATCGTACGCGGTGTGCAGCGACTCGAACGTCACCCACAGGAACGCGATGCGGATCTTGACGACGGTCCGGCTTCCGGCCGCGAGGCTCGACGCGGTTTGAATCACGCGAATTTTTTCGCTCGGCGCGATAAGGCGAAGAAACGCGTCGGGCAGTTCGTGAAAGGCGAAGAGTCGTTCGGGAGTCGTGCGGATGACGCTGCGGGCAGTGAAGCGCATGAAGTCAGTGGATTCGTAGATTAGTGGATCAGTGGATTAGGGGTACTAATCTACTAATCGACTAATCACGAATCCACTTCGGCGCCGGTTTCCCCGCCCAGATCCAGGCGATGAAATCGACGAGCGGCGGGGTGGCGCCGAGCTCGCGAATTCGGTTGTTGACCTGGCCGCGGTGATAGGTCGAATGCGAAGGGAGCTGCAGAAGCGTCTCGCCGAGGGTGGAAGGGTGCGCGGCGAAGCCGGCGCGTTTGGCGAAGTAGCTGGACCACGGCAGGACCATCTCGCCATCGACGGCGTCGGGAGATAGCGACGCCACGTAGTCATTCGCGACGGCGTAGAACGCGCGGCCGAGGTCGCGGACGGCTTCGAGGGCGGGATAATCGTCGGGACCTTTAAAGACAACCTCCTCGCCGCGCCATGCCTGGAGGAAAGCATGTTGCGTCGCGTGGATGTGGTACAGCCGGTCGTGCAGGACTTTGTCGTCCGAGGCCGCGGCACAATCGGTCACGGCGCGCCAGACCATCGCGTCGGCCCATTCCATGTGCGCGAAGAGCGGGCGGACGGCGTCGAGCATCGTCATGCGATCGGCTGCGGACGGAGCGGCGTCTCCAGCTTGACCAGGCCATCGAGCAACTGCTCATCGACGTTCCGGTCGATCGTCCGCACCAGCGTCAGCACGCGGTCGACGTGCTGGATCACGACGAGCAGCGCGCCGTAGATCGGCTCGCCCTTCGAGCGCTCGCCGGTATGGAACGGGAAGCGGCGGCCGATGAGGTGCGGATCGAGCGAGTTGAGGCTGGACACAGCTTGATTCAATCCCCAGAAAATGCGGTCGCCGAGGTCGTGCGGCGCGTGATTGGCGCGCGTGTGGCGGGCCGCGTCCGCCAGACGATCGACGGCTCGGCAGAGTGCGCGGAACTCATTCTCGATCGACACTTTGCGCGGATCATCGAAGGGAAGATGGGAGAAGGACGTGAAGAGAATGTCGATCCGGCGGCGCAGATCCTGGTCGAGTTTCCAGGCCATCCACTCCGCCGATGGGACGTGCCGCATCGGCTCATTGCGAGCCCATGTTTCGAGCGACGGCCGCGGCGCGGCGGTCTGCTCTGCGTCAGTTGCGAGCATGCTGGTCATCTGTTAGGGTCACGCACCTATGAATCCTGACCCGACGCAGTTCGAGGAGCCCATTCTGCAGCTCCGGCGTCGAATCGAGGAAACCACCGCGGCTGAAGGGGATCCCGCTCAGCTCGCGGCGCTCGAGGCAGAGCTTACCAAACTCGCCGACGAGATTTACGCCAATCTCACGCCCTGGCAGAAGACGTTGGTGGCGCGGCATCCGCTGCGGCCGTACACGCTCGATTTCATCGGATACCTGTTCGACGAGTGGACGGAGATTCACGGCGACCGCAAGTTCTCCGACGATCCCGCCATCGTGGCCGGCTTTGCGCGCTTCCGCGGCACTCCCTGCGCGGTCATCGGTCATCAGAAGGGCCGCAACACGAAAGAAAAGATTCATCGCAATTTCGGCCAGCCGCGCCCCGAAGGATTCCGCAAGGCGCTGCGGGTGATGAAGCTGGCCGAGAAGTTCAACCTTCCGATCTTCACCTTCATCGACACCCAGGGCGCCTACCCAGGCCTCGGCGCGGAAGAGCGCGGCCAGGCCGAGGCGATCGCCGTCAATCTGCGCGAGATGGCCATGCTGAGCGTGCCGGTGATCGTGATCGTGATCGGCGAAGGCGGCAGCGGCGGCGCTCTCGCGCTGGGCGTTGGCGACCGCGTCTTCATGCTGGAGCACGCGGTCTATTCGGTCATTTCCCCCGAGGGATGCGCGGCCATTCTCTGGAAAAACCCGTCGGCCGCAGCGGAGGCGGCCGCGGCGATGCGCATCACCGCATCCGACCTGAAGCGCCTGGCCATCATCGACGACATCGTCCCCGAGCCGAACGGCGGCGCGCACGCCGATCCCGCCAAAGCCGCTGAGCTTCTTGCGCCTTATCTCGAAAAGTCGCTGAAGGAGCTGATGAAGCTGAAGCCGTCCGCGCTTCCGGAAGAGCGCTACAAGAAGTTCCGGAAGATGGGGATGTTCGAGAAGTAGCCGCCACGGCCGGCGCGAGGTCTCACTCCTTTTTCGCGCGCCGTTTCTCCGCCTCCTCCAGCCAGCCGCGACGCAGCGATTCGGCGGGGATGCTCGACATGTAGGGCTTGATGTCGAGGATCGGCGTTCCGTCGAGCATGTCGACGCCGTGGACGTGCAGCGACGTGCCGTCGCGGCGCAGAAGCTCGACGACGGTGAGCGCGATCGGATTCGGGCGGAGGGGCGAACGCGTCGCGAAGACGCCGTGGGGTGTTTCTTCTCCTGGCGGCCCGCCGAGCAGCTCGAAACCTTCCGAACGATCGAAGACCCAGAGAACGAAGAGGTGCGAAAAGCCTTCGATGTGCGTGAGACCGAGCTCGAATTCCGGCAGGATTTCGAGGATACCATTCGCCTCGTGCTTTGTGCCGAGGCCCTTCGGGATCTGCATCGTCTCTTTGAACGGCGTGCGTGCGAAACCGATCGCGCGTGGTGTGAAGAGCGACTCGTCGATTGACATGCGCGCACTCTAACTTGCGGATACGATCTCGGCATGCGTCGAATCGTTTTCGTCCTCCTTCTCGCCTCGGCGGCGACTCTCCACGCGCAGATCAATGATTCCGAGGTTTGGGTCGGATCGTTGGACATGACGTCCGGGCGATTCGCGGTGTCGAATCTGGTGAATATCTCGAAGCATCCCGGCTACGACAATCAGCCGGCGTTTTTTTCGGATGGGAAACTCGTCTTTACGTCGCAGATCGCGCTGCTCGATGAGACCGGACATGCAGTGCAGGCAGTGATTCACGATTTCGCGGATGGAACTTCCACACCGGTGCCCGGCGCGCTCGGATTCAGTCCGACGCCGGCTGCCGACGGCTCGCTCATGCTCCTTCGCGATGGACACGTCGTCCTGCACGACGCCTCGGGGAAAGAGAGCCAGCTCACTGAGACGACCGACGCCGGCTACTTCGCGCGCTTCGACGAGCAGACCTGGGCGCTCTACATGAACGACAAGCAGCGGCGCATCGTCATCTACGATCCGAAGACGAAGGCGCTCGATACCATGGCGATCGGTTCGATCAGCGCGCCCTTCCGCATTCCGGGCAAGCGCGCCGTGAGTTTCGTCGCGGTCGAGCCGTTTCCCATGCCGGAAGGGGAGGCGGCGAAGACTGCGCCTCCGCGCAAGTTTGTGCTTCGGCAACTCAACCTCGACGATCGTCAGGTCACCACGCTCGCCACCGTTCCGTTCCGCACCTCGGGGAGCCACGTCTGGACTTCGCGCGGCACGCTGCTGATCGCCTCCGGCCACACGATTTACGAATGGAATCCAGAAAAACCCGACGATTGGCCGATCGCCGCGACGTTTGACGATCCCGAGTTGCAAGGTTTGACGCGTATCGCCATCAGCCCGCGCGGTGATCGGATCGCGCTGGTGTCGACGCCGCGCGACGAAACGATCATCCGCGATTCGCGCGCAGCGTCGAATGCGGCGCTGGCCGCGCACAACGCAGCCGCGTTCGCACAGCTATTGAAGGACGACGCCACCGTCGTTTCCGCAAGCGGAAAGGTGATTCACGGCCGCACGGAGATCCAGCAGGAAATCGACTCACGCTTCAAGGCGCAGCCGGATCTCGTTTACGTTCGCACGCCAACGGCGATCGAGATCAGCCGCAGCGATCCCGCCGCCTCGGAACGCGGCACGTGGACTGGTCACACGACGACTCCGGCCGGTACCGCCGACTTACGCGGCGATTACCTTGCCGTCTGGCGCAAGACGATTTCGAGCGCCGGCCTGCCATCGTGGAACATCGCCTCGGAGGTCTTCGTCGCGCTCGATTGCACGGGCGCAGGCTGCGCGGCGCGATGACGTTCGTCCTCATCCCGGCGCAATCGTTCCTGATGGGATCGGACGATGGCCGGCCGGATGAGAGCCCGATCCATCGCGTCTGGATCGACGCGTTTGAAATCGATGCCTATCAGGTGACGAATTCCGACTATGCGGCGTTCGCGAATGCTACGGGCCATGCGCCGCCGCCGGCTCCGTTCAACGATCCGCGGCAGCCGGTCGCTGGCGTTTCGTGGTTCGAAGCCGTCGCGTATTGCGAATGGCTCCATGTCCGTCTGCCGTCCGAGGCCGAGTGGGAGTGTGCGGCGCGGGGAGGATCGGAAGGAATGCACTACCCGTGGGGCGACGACTGGCCATTGCAAGAGGCTGCGGCCGGTCCGCGCGCAGTCGGACTTCGCGCACCAAACGCCTACGGTCTTTATGACGTCTGCGAGAACGTTCACGAGTGGTGCAGCGACTGGTACGCGGCGGATTACTACCGCGTTTCGCCGGATCGAAATCCCCTAGGCCCGGAGTCGGGATCGCGCCGCGCGTCGCGAGGCGGATCGTGGCGGCATCAAATCTCATTCAGCCGTTGCGCCGCGCGCTCGAGCCTTCCACCGGAGTTTCGTTACGCCGACTACGGATTCCGCGTCGCCCGCGACGCCGCGGCGTGAGAACGAATGGAGCGCTGGCGTCTCGCCGGCTGGTCCGGCTGCGTCCGCGCTGCCGATTGGGAGGCTTGCGCGGGTGTCTCGTTAGCAGCGAAATTTGAGGGTTTGCCGGGTCGGCAGCGAGACGCAGCCGGGCCAGCCGGCGGGGACGCCAGCGTTCCGCCGGCGAGCGCGGTGCGAACGCAAGTTAAGAGCCGTTGCCTGAGTGCAAGTATTCTGTTCCTCCATGCCGGAGATCGCTGATTCATTCGCGCTCGTCCTCACCGGCGGAGGCGCGCGTGCGGCATATCAGGTCGGTGTGCTGCGCTGCCTGGCGAAACATCTTCCGAAGGACAGCTTCGACATCATCACCGGAGTCTCCGCGGGCGCGATCAACGCGGCGTTCCTGGCATCGCGCAACGCATCGCTGCCGGACGTCATCGAAGAATTGTGCGACGTCTGGCGCACGCTGACGTTGAAAGATGTGATCCGTATCGACACGCGGTCGCTGGCGCGAAACGTCTTCGGATGGGGCGGGAAGCTCGTGTCCGGCGGCACGCCCGTGTCGCCGCGCGTTCGCGGGCTGATGGATACCACGCCTCTTCGCGAACTTCTGGAACGGCTCTTTGCCACGAATGAGCGAGGGGAGATCGCCGGAATCGCCGGGAACATCGCCCGCTGTCACCCGCGGGCCGTGTCGATGACGGCGCTCGACTACACCACCGGCCAGACCGTGACCTGGGTCGACGGCTGCGACATCGAGACATGGAAGCGGCCGTTGCGGCGCGGCGTGCGCGAACCGCTCACCATCGATCACATCATGGCCTCGGCGTCGTTGCCGGTCGTCTTTCCCGCCGTCCGCATCGGAAAGCATTGGTTCGGCGACGGCGGCATCCGCCTCTCCGCGCCGCTCTCACCGGCCCTGCACCTCGGCGCGACGCGCATGCTTGCGGTCTCGACGCACTACGCAAAGAGCGTGTCCGAGGCGAATGAGCCGGAGACCGCGGGATATCCGCCGCCTGCCCAGATCCTCGGACAACTGATGGATGCGATCTTTCTCGACGTCATGGACGAGGACACGCTGCGCTTGCAGCGTTCCAACGAGTTTCTGCTCGACCTGCCGCCCGAGCTTCGCCGCGGCTACCGCCCGATCGATTTCGCGGTCATCCGTCCGTCGCAGGACATCGGAAAACTCGCTGCCGAATATGAGCCGCAGCTTCCGCGTCCGTTCCGTTTCCTGACCCGCAGCCTCGGCACGCGCGAGACCTCGAACGCCGACTTCATGAGCCTTTTCATGTTCGTTCCCGAATACCTGCAACGCCTCATCGAGATCGGGGAGTCCGACGCCGATGCACGCATCGCGGACATTCTCCGCGTGGCGACCCCGCCCGGCGTCTGAGATCTACCATTCGTAGAGGTCTCGTCGCTCACGTACACTTTCTTCCAATGCTCCACGATTCCTGGCACCTCGCGGACGCGCCGCGGGAACTTCCGATCCTTCCCATTGCGAACGACAAATTGCGCGCGATCATCGCGCGGCGAGGGATCACGAATGACGACGAGTTCCGGAGATACATGGCACCGTGCATTGGCGATCTCCACGATCCCGCCACGATTCATGGGATCGGCGATGCGTGCGAGCGGATCGAGCGGGCCGTGCGCGATCGCGAGACGATCCTCATCTACGGCGACTACGACGTCGATGGCGTGACGTCGATCGTGTTGCTGCAAACGGTGCTTCGGGCGATCGGTGCGGATGCCGCGCACGTCGTTCCGCACCGTCTTGTAGACGGCTATGGTCTGAAGACCTCGGTCATCGATCGCGTGCTCGTCGACCGGGACGTAAAGCTCATCATCACAGTGGATTGCGGCATCACGAGCGTCGATCCGGTAAGGCAGGCCATCGAGCGCGGGATCGACGTCATCGTCACCGATCACCATCTGCCGCCGGAGCTGCTCCCGGAGGCGGCCGCGGTGCTCAATCCGAAGCAGCCGGGATGTGAATATCCCTTCAAGGACCTGGCTGGCGTCGGCGTCGCGTTCAAGTTGTGCTGCGAGTTACTGCGGCGGAGCGGAAAGAAGATGGCCATCGCCTCGCTGCTGAAGATCGCCGCGATCGGCACGGTTGCGGACGTCGCGCCTCTTGTCGGCGAGAATCGCACCATTGCCTGGCTCGGTCTGGCCGGACTGGCCGATCCGCGAAATCCAGGATTGCGCGCACTGATTCGGCGCCTGGGGATGCTGGGGCGGCCTCTACGAGCTGTAGATGTCGGTTTCAAAATCGGACCTCGCATCAACGCCGCCGGACGCCTTTCCTCGGCCGAAACGGCCATCGATCTCTTCGCCGCAACGTCGGAGGAATCGGCGTGGACGTTGTGCGCGGAGCTCGATCGCCTGAACGCCGAACGGCAGGAGGTGGAGCGGGGAGTGCGGGAGGAGGCGGAGGCGATGGTGGCTGAAGCATTAACCGATCGCATCTACGTCCTGGCCGGCAGCAACTGGCACAAGGGCGTTCTCGGATTGACCGCCGGACGCATCGCGCAGCGCTACTACCGGCCGACGCTGGCTATTGGAATCGACGGCGATCTGGCGGTTGGATCGGGACGGAGCATCCCCACGATCAACCTTCATGAACAGCTCGAAGCAGTCGCGGATCTCTTCACGCATTTCGGCGGACACGAATTCGCGTGCGGCTTCGCGCTGCCGGCGTCGAATGTTGGCGAACTGCGGCGGCGGCTGGAGGAGCGATTCGCGGTGTTCGATGAGGACGTCTTTCGGCGCGAGGCGCGGGTCGATGCCGAGGTGACGCTGGCCGAGGTTGATCAGGAGTTTGTGAAGGCACACGAAATGATGCAACCATTCGGCGCTGGCAATCTTCAGCCGCTGTTCCTCACGCGCAACGCGAACGTCATCGCCACGCGCGAGTTCGCGCCCGATTGCTGCGAACTGACCGTCGATGACGGAAGCGGCAAGGCGGCGGCGGTGCTGTGGCCGTCGGCACGCGCGCTCGCCGGCGACGTCAAGAATGGCGCGACCGTAGACCTGCTGTTTCACATCGAGCCGGATGGGTACACCGCATCGGGTGCGAAGTTGACGATCGTCGACGCGCGCCCAAGCCAGGAAAATCGGCGGCTATCTGCGTAATCTGCGGATGCGGTTTTCCACCGGAATACCCCTCATCCACAACAAGTTACCCGCCCCGTGCAGCGCACGATCCGCATCCTTCGCGTAGCGCTCCCGCTCGTCTTCATCGCCTTCATCGCCGTGATCGCCGTCAACTGGCGGCGCGGAAAACCGCACAAGGACAAAGCCGGCACCCAGCCGGTGACGTCGACGATCCGGCCGACCGACAAGCCTGCCATCCTCTCGGTAACGTTCGAGGACACGCAGACCGTCAACGGCCGCGTGGCCTCGCGCATCCGTGCGGAGCGCGTCGTCGCCTTTCAGTCGGGCTGGAACACGCTCGAGAACGTGCAGATGACGATCTATCGCCCGACCGGACTGACCTACGAGCTGGTCTGTCCGCAGGCGCAGTTCAACAGCAACACGAAAGAGGCGGACGCCAAGGGCGGCGTGCGCGTGACGTCGAGCGACGGTGTGGAGATCACCACGGCGCAGATTCATTTCGACGGCAATCACCTCACCAATCACGTCGCTGTCAATTTCAAGGTCGATCGCTGGACCGGCAGCGGCGGCGCGCTGGACATGGACGTCCCCGGCGAGGTCGTGCGGCTGTACGAGAAGGTCGACGCCACGATGGCACCGGAGACTCCTGCCGAGTCGCCGCTGAACATCAAGTCGCAGGAGGGACTCTTTCTCCGGAAGCAGAACTACGCCGAATTCATCAAAGACGTCGTCGCCACGCGCGACGCTGACCGCTTCAACGTCGATCACATCCTCGGGCGCTTCGGTTCCGACCGCAAATCGCTTCAGTCGCTGGAAGGACAGGGACATGTGACGGTGGTCATGAACAGCGACCTGGGCGGAGGCGGCAAGCAAGCCGAGACCTCCGGACGCAAGACCATCACCGCTGACCGGTTCTGGAGCGAGATCGGGGCGAACAATCAGATCAGCGCGCTCAACTTCATCGGCGATACCGGTCCGGCGCACGCCGTCATCGAAGGTCCGCCGAACCGCGATCTCGTGGCGCGCATGTTCCGCGTCGGCATCGCCAACAAGCAGGTCACTGAGTTGAAGGCCGACGACAATGTGGTGATGAAAGAGACGGCGCCGGTGAGCCGCGAGATGAATTCGGGACATCTCACCGTCTACTTCGATCCGGCCACGCACAAGGCCACGAATGCCGCGCTGGATGGCAACGTCCATTACAAGGACGCGAAGAACGACGCCCGTTCGGTGCGTGCGAATTACGACATCAACAACGATCAGGTCGTGCTGAGCGGCGAGCCCGGCTTCTACCCGGCGGTGGTGACCGATGGACAGACGCTGAAGGCGAAATTGATCGAGTTCTCGCCGCGCGCGGGCACGGCGCGCGCGACGGGCGAAGTCATCGCGCAGCTCGTTTCGAAACAGACCGGCGGTGCGGCCACTGCCGTCAGCGCCGACTCCACGAACGTCTTTCCGATGAGCAAGCCGGTCTTCGTCAACTCCGACACGGTGACGATGCGCCAGGCCACCAAGCTGGCCGTCTTCACCGGCAACGTGCGGGCTTGGCAGGAGACCAACACCGTCTTCTCGCAGGAGCTGCAGGTGCAGGGCGCGGGCGATCAGGTCACCGCGCGCGGCAACGTGCGCACGCTGCTGTACAACACCAGCGCGAACGCCACGGCCGAACAGCGCAAGGTTCCGATGCAGTCGACGAGCGACGTGCTCATCGCGCACAAGAACGACCGGCGCATCGATCTGAATGGCAACGTCCAGATCGACGACGGCGAGCAGCGGCATTTCACGTCCGAGCACGCCTCGTTCTTCTTCGACGCCAACAAGAAGATGGATCACATCGAGGCGTCGGAGAAAGTCGTCCTCGTGGAGAAACCGACCGGCCGCAAAGGGACCGGCGACCGCGTCACCTACAACGTGGGACGGCGCATGATCTACCTCACCGGTGCGCCGGCCACCGTCACCAGTCCGCAGGGAAGCAACAGCGGCGCGATGATGGCCATCGACCTGGCGCGCAACAAAGTGGAGATCGTCGATCCGAAGTCGCCGATGCAGGGGACGTACAAGCAGCCGCCGCAATGATCACGCCGAGTATTTCTGATCATTGATGACGTTCGGTGCTTGCGCGATCCGCCGCACATTTCGCGAAGCTTTGGAGTGCGGTGGCGATCGAGCCACCGCTTTGGGAGGGAGGGGGAGGGCGATCATCGCAACGACGCGGCAAGCATCACACGCTGCGAATCATCACGATTCCACCGCCCTCCCAAAGCGGTGGCCCCTGCCACCGCACTCCAAAGTGCTTCGCACGAAATGGTGCCGCATGATCTCGCGCGCTCTTACTGACCCGCCCATCAGTTAACATCCGCAGCCTGAATGTCTGATCGACGCACTGTCGTCCCCTTCACCGCTTCCGAGCGCGAACGTCCGGCCGACGCGCCGCTGCGGCTGGCCGCCGATCATCTGGTCAAGGTTTACAAGCGCCGCAAAGTCGTGCGCGACGTCTCCGTCGAAATCAAACAGGGGGAGATCGTCGGACTGCTCGGGCCGAACGGCGCCGGCAAGACCACCACCTTCTACATGATCGTCGGCCTGGTGCGGCCGGACGATGGTCACGTCACGCTCGGCGACGACGACATCACCAACCTGCCGATGTACCTGCGCGCCCAGCGCGGGATCAGCTACCTGCCGCAGGAAGCGTCGGTGTTCCGCAAGCTCACCGTCGAAGAGAATCTGTTGGCGGTATTCGAGACGATGGATTTGCCGCTGGCGGAGCGGAAGCGGCGCACGCGCATGCTGCTCGAGGAGTTCGGCATCACGCACATCACGCGCAACCGCGCTTTTTCACTTTCGGGGGGAGAGCGGCGGCGTGTGGAGATCGCAAGGAGCCTGGCCATCAACCCGGCATTCATCTTGCTAGATGAACCCTTTGCAGGAATCGATCCAATTGCCGTATTCGAAATTCAACGTATCGTTTCGCAACTCCGCTCGCGCGGCATCGGAATCCTCATCACCGACCATAACGTCCGCGAAACGTTGAAGATCACGGATCGGGCCTACATCATCAAAGAGGGTGAGATTTTTCGGCAGGGGGCTCCGGAGACTCTATCGGCAGACGCAGAGGTTCGAAGAATTTACCTGGGCGAATCCTTCAACCTTTACTGACCGGAGAGCGATGCGAGACGTAGTAATCTGCTGACCCAGACCAATGGCACTAGAACAAAAACTTCACCTAAAACTCTCCCAGAAACTGATCATGACGCCTTCGCTGCAGCAGGCGATCAAGCTGCTGCAGTTGTCGAAACTCGAGCTCCAGGAAGTGCTGAACCAGGAACTGCTCGAAAATCCGCTCCTCGAGGAATCGGCCGAGGAAGCGAAGCAGGAAGAAGCGGAAGTCGAGGCGCAGGAAAAGACGCAGACCGAGGAGGAGGCGAAAGCCGCCGAGCCGGCGCCGGAGAAGGAGAAGGATTCCTTCGACGAGATCGACTACGACGCCTACTTTCAGGACTACATCGAGTACGGCTACAACCCGCGGATGGGGGAGGACCACGAAGAGTTCCCCATCGAGAACACGCTCACCCGTCCGCCGAACCTCACCGATCACCTGGCCTGGCAGCTCGGCATGAGCGACTGCTCGCCGAAGGTGAAAGAGATCGCCGCCTTCATCATCGGCAACATCGACGAAGACGGCTATCTGCGCGCCACGACCGACGAGATCGTCGCCGCCGGGCCGTACGATCCGGCCGACGTCGAGAAAGCGATTTCGGCCATCCAGTCCCTCGATCCGATCGGCGTCGGCGCGCGCGACCTTCGCGAGTGCCTGCTGCTTCAACTCGAATTTCTCGAAGTCGACAACCCGCTGGTCGAGGCCATCGTCCGCGATCACTGGGACATGTTCATGCAGCGTCACTTCGTGCAGATCGCCAAGGCGCTGGCCATCGACATGAAGACGCTCGAAGGGGTGGTCGAGATCATCAAGCATCTCGATCCCAAGCCGGGCCGCAAGTACTCGAACGAGCGCGCCATCTACGTCGAGCCCGACGTCTACATCCAGAAAGTGGGCGACGAATACATCATCGTCCTCAACGAAGACGGCATGCCCAAGCTGCGCATCAACGGCAGCTACCGCAACATGCTCAACTCGATGGACTCGAAGTCCGACGGCGAGACGGTCAACTACATCAAGGACAAGATCCGCTCGGCGGTCTGGCTCATCAAATCGCTCGATCAGCGCCAGCGCACGATCTACAAAGTGGCCGAGTCGATCGTCAAGCATCAGCGCGAGTTCCTGGAGAAGGGCATCGACTTTCTCCGCCCGCTCGTGTTGCGCGACGTGGCCGACGACATCCAGATGCACGAGTCCACCGTCTCGCGCGTCGTCTCGAACAAGTACATGCACACGCCGCGCGGCCTGTTCCTGATGAAGTACTTCTTCCACAGCGGCATCGACTCCGACACCGGCGAGGACATTTCCAGCCTCACCGTGAAGAAGAAGATTCAGGGATTCATCGACGGCGAGGACCCGCGCAAACCGCTGTCCGATTCGAAGATCATGAAGATCCTCAACGACGAGGGCATCAATATTGCCCGTCGTACTGTGGCGAAGTACCGCGATGAGCTGAACATCCCCTCATCGACGGACCGCAAACAGATTTTCTAGCAGCATCCGGAGGTGCCTTGATGGCCGCAGTCACGCCCGAGATCGTGGGGCGCAATTTCGAAGTCACGCCTGACATCCGCCAACTGGTCGAGTCGAAGCTCGGCCGCGTCGAAGACCGCCTTTTCGACGACGTCATCAGCGTCCGCGTCATGCTCGAGGTGGAGAAGTACCGCAACATCTGCGAGATCCTGATCGTCGGCAAAGAGCACGACGTGAAGGCGGTGCAGGAGTCGCAGACCTCGATGCCCGACGCGATCAACGCCGCGATCGATCACGTCAAGCGCCAGGCGCAGAAGAACCGCGAGAAGATCCGCGATCACCATCGCCACGGCGACGTACCGGCCGAGGACGAAGAGCGGCTGGCGTAACGACCGGTTTCACCACAAAGACACAAAGAGCACGAAGAGATTCTCTTTGTGTCCTTTGTGTCTTTGTGGTTCAAAATAGTCGCCATGGCTACGTCAATCACCGGGCGCAACTACGCAGTCACCGGCGAGATCCGCGCACTCATCACCACGAAGCTCGACAAAATCGTCGAGAAGCTCTTCGACGACGTCATCGAAGTCCGCGTCGTCCTGCAGGTGCAGAAGTACCGGAACATCTGCGAGATCCTGATCACCGGGAAAGAGCACGACGTCAAGTCAGTGCAGGAATCCGACGAGTCGATGCAGGACGCGATCAATAAGGCCCTCGATCACGTCAAGCGTCAGGCGCAGAAAAACCGCAGCACGATTCGCGATCATCACCGCAAGGACGGCAACCGCAACAAGGCCGCGGCCGGCGCGGTGACGCAGTGGTCCGTACAGGTCCTCGAACCAGGCAAACTGCGCAAGCCTGGTCCGAAAGGGCTGCCGCGAATCATCAAGACAAACGATCTTCCCATCCTGCCGATGACCATCGAGGATGCCGCCGAGTCGCTCGACGGATCAAAGAACGAGTTCATCGTGTTTCGCGACCTCGACAACGACCGCATCTCCGTGATGTACAAACGCCGCGACAATAACCTCGGGTTGATCGCGCCCGAGATCTGACCAGGAGCTCCGCCATGAAACGTATCGCCGCTGCCGTCGTGATTTTGCTCGTCGCGGGCGCCGCGCTCGCGGGCGTCTCGCGGAGTTACAAAGACTGGCCGAAAACGCCGGTCGGCTACTACATGACGAACGATGAGAAGAGGCAGTGGTCCGCCCTTCAAACCGATGCGGAAGCGGAGCAGTTCATCAAGGACTTCATTGCCAGGCGCGGCGGCGAAACGTTCACGCGCGAAGTGGCGCAGAACGCCGAGAAGGCCGACAAATACCTGACCGTCGGCAAGACGCCCGGCTCCGAAACGGCGCGCGGAAAAATGATGATTCTCCTCGGCCCGACCGCTCCGACCGCAGCTACGAAAAAGAAGAAGGCCGGCGAGGTTCACCTGGCGCCCGCAACGTCCATTGGCCAGAACGCCGGCCCGACGATGCAGGACATGCAAGCAGCGTCGAACGATCCCGGCAATTCGACCCAGTTCATCACCGAGTACACCTACACATATCCGGCGGCGTCGCTTCCGGCCGCATACGGCAAGCTGCTGACGGTCAAGTTCGAAGTCGAGCCGGAAAAGGATCGCGATCGGGTGGTCGGCATCGGCGCCGAGAAAGAGCTCGACAAGGTTTACGAAATGGTGGCGCAGGCGAAGCTCGCCGCGGCCAAGCCGCCAACGCCGTAGTTCGACGCCGGATGGCGTCACGTAGGGTAGCCGGTGGTCGCGAGACCACCGGAACCACGAACGCGCCCGATTTTCCGACCGCGGTAGCGGTCGCGGAGGGAATTCACGCCGCTTGGTATTTGATCCGCGACGCCCTCCGGGGTCGAACCCTCTACCGCACATTAACCGGTGGTCTCGCGCTTCGCGCGCGACCACCGGCTACCCTCCGTGTCGCCATCCGGCGACGTGTCCCGCGGAAGTAATCCTCTGCGCGAGCATCGTGCGAACACCGGTGTTCCCAGGTAGGTTCAGAGGAATCGCACGAAGCTGATCAACCAGATCGCGGCAGCGATCGCCGGCGTCCAGCGCGGCAGAATGCGGCCACGCGCCGTCAGCCAGAAGAGTGCGACGAGCAGCGCAACGTTGAATAGCTGCGCGAACGCGAATGCGACGCCTTCTCCCGCCGGCAGCGCCGCGCGATGCAGATCGCGCCAGACGGTCGGCTGGTCGTCGGCGAGCATCGGCATCATCGATTTGTCATCCAATCGCTGATCCTGATGCGCGATCGTCTGCTGCGGCGCTTCGCGGACTCCCTGGCCCGAGTGCACGTATGCGAGGAGCGGCGAGCGTGTGATCGTGTCCGCCATCGCCAGGAAGCCGCAGCCGATCATGAGCGCGACAAATGCGATCCGCCATCCTCGCCGCGGCCACATCGCATTCACGACGTAGCAATACGACACGCCGAACGCCAGCGCGACCGGAATGGCGCGCCTCGGATTCAGCTCCCAATCCCACGCCGCCACCGCCATCTGTTCGAGCACGAACGCGATCGGGAGCAATGCGATGATCCATATCCGCTTCTCCGCAAACCGCGGCCGCAAACGGATCAGCAGCGCGACGCAGACAACGAGCAAAGGCCAGTGGATCAGCGCGACGACTTCACGAAACGCCGCATGGATGCCGATGTGGGACGCGACGAACGGCACGAGTACGTTGCGGATCGGATGGCGCGCAACGTCGCTCCATGCGGCGATCACCGGCGCGAAATAGCGCCGCTGCAGGTTGTGCGACATCATCGCGTGGCTGATCCATCGCAGGTATCCGACCCATACGATCGCCGGAGCGAGCGACGTCGCAAGAAAAATCGCGTAGTCGCGCCGCCGCGGGAATCCTCCGATGAACAGAAAGTACGCGATCACCGCGACAAGAAAAACGAGCGGGTCGTAATTGAGAAGCAGGATCGCCGGCGCGATGCCGGCGATCCACGGGTTGCGCGCGTCGTCCTCCGGCAGTGCCAAGATCGACAGCACGACCAGAAAACTGACCGCGACTCCGGCCACGTAATGCATCGGCTGCCCGAGGTACTCGACGTAAATCGGTAGCGTGAATGCGGTCAGGAGCGCGACCAACATCACCGATCGGCGGATCGCGAATCGCTCCGCCACGTTCACCGCCGCCCACGCCGTGAGCGCGGCAAAAAGTAAGTTCACGGCATAGCTGGCGAAGAGATACGACCGCGTGATTCCCGCCACGATCGATGTCGCAAAGGCATGCAGCGGCAGGCGGAGATTCTGCGCATCCTCCCAATTCTTCACCGGCGTCGCGTCGTAGAAAAACATCGCCACGCTCACCAGCGGAAGCGCGTCGGGATTCACGACCGCGCCCGAGATCCGGCTGGCGGGCACGCTGCTGCCCATGACCGCCCACCCGTACGAATACGGCGACCGCGCGCCGAGGTGCGTGAGCGTCAGCAGCGCGAGCCAGGCGCACAGGATCAGGATGATCGCGGACTTCGGCAGTGATTCGTTCGACACGGGTGCGGGCATGATGCGCGTACCATTGCGCCGTGACAAATGATCCGAATGATTTCATCGAGACCACCGTCCGCTCGCTCATCAGCGGTGAGCTCGATGAACTGGCCCTGAAAATCGTTACCGGCGACGACGGTCTCGATCGCACCATCCTCCGTCCGCGCGTGCAGAAACCCGGCCTCGCCTTCGCCGGCTACTACGAATACATCAAGCCGTGGCGCGTGCAGATCATCGGCGAGTCGGAGACGAAGTATCTGCAAAGCCTTCCCGCGCGCCTGCGCGAGAAACGCGTTCGCGACGTGGCCGCGCTCGACGTCTCCTGCTTCATCGTGACCAAAGGCATCACGCCGCTCGAAGAGTTCAAGCACGAATGCGAGAAACGCTCCGTGCCGCTCTTCTCCACGCCGGCCATGTCATCGACGTCGATCACGCGCACGACCTACTTCCTCGAAGAGAACATGGCGCCGAAGGTGACGATGCACTCCGGCCTGCTCGACGTCTACGGCATCGGCGTGCTCCTTCTCGGCGACAGCGGCATCGGCAAGAGCGAGTGCGCGCTCGATCTCATCTACCGCGGCCACCGCCTCATCGCCGACGACATGGTGATCATCAAACGCCATCCGAACGACGTCCTCCTCGGCTATTCGAACGATCTGCTGCGGCATCACATGGAGCTGCGCGGCATCGGCATCATCGACATCAAGGATCTCTTCGGCGTGGCCTCCACGCGCGACGTGAAGCCGATCGACCTCGTGGTGCGCCTCGAAAAGTGGGTTGAAGGGACGGAGTACGACCGCCTCGGCATCACCGGCGAGACCTTCGAGCTCCTCGGCGTTTCCAAGCCATACGTCCGCCTGCCCGTCGCCTCGGGACGCAATCTCGCGCTGCTCGTCGAGATCGCCGCGCGCAATCACCTGATGAAACTGCAGGGCTACGATTCCGCGCGCGCCTTCCTGCAGCGCATCGACGCGCAGATCGCCAAGCAGGGCAACGCCGGCGATTCTCTCCCGCACTCGAATCCGAGCGAGATGGCCAGCTCCGAGCTGCGCAGCATGAACACGAAGCTGTGGTTTCAGCCGGATGTACTGGATCGGACGCGAAGGCAACGGTGACGGGATAGCAACATCAGGCATTGGATCTTGCCAAAGCACAGACAAGAGTGTCTGTGCCACACCAGCCTGCCGTAAACCGCAATCTCGAATACGGCACGATCAATGTGGCACAGACACTCTTGTCTGTGCTGCTGATGCTCGGGACGCGTGTGAAATCGACGGCTTTGACCTCGCGATCGCGCCGGAAACGTTTACTGCCTGACGACGCGCCCTCGCTACAATCCGCCTCATGAATCGTGTCGCCGCTGTCGCGCTCGTTTTCCTTCTCGCCATTCCAGCGTTCGCGCAGACCGATGCCGTGTCCGCGCGGATCGATCGCATCCTCGCCGAGGTACCGCTGATCGACGGACATAACGACCTGCCGTATCAGTACGAGGAGCGGGTCAAGGATCACCTGGCTCAGATCGATCTTCGGCAGGATCAGAGCAAGCTCACCCCGCCGCTGCACACGGACATCGCGCGGCTGCGGCAGGGGAGGGTTGGCGGGCAATTCTGGTCCGTCTACGTTCCGACGACGCTCAAGGGCGCGGATGCGGTTCGCGCGGTCATCGAGCAGATCGACGTCGTTCATCGGATCGATGCGATGTATCCGAAGACGTTCGAGCTGGCCCGAACCGCGGACGACGTCGTGCGCATCCATCGCAGCGGAAAGATCGCGTCGCTGATCGGCATCGAAGGCGGTCACTCGATCGGCAACTCGCTCGCCGTCCTCCGCCAGCTCTACGCCCTCGGCGCGCGCTACATGACCATCACGCACAGCGACAACAACGATTTCGCCGACTCCGCGACCGCCGATCCGGCACACAACGGCCTGACGCCCTTC
>Ga0207650_10000272_pt1 | contig 54462 bp, 64 predicted proteins | sample KBSS63metaG_FD_184325 | JGI IMG/M metagenome (GOLD analysis project Ga0207650, IMG submission 184325) | Switchgrass rhizosphere microbial communities from Kellogg Biological Station, Michigan, USA - KBS S6-3 metaG (SPAdes) (version 2) | ecosystem: Host-associated > Plants > Roots > Rhizosphere...
TGGGAACAGCTTGAACACCTCGCCCAACCCCAGGCCCACCGAGATCACCAGCAGCATGAACCCGATACTGATCCCCAGCGCATGAGGCATCGACCGGCGGAACCCGAAGTTCACGCCAGAGGCGAGCAGCATGGTGTTATTGGGGCCTGGCGTGATCGAGGACACGAAGGCGAACAGTACAAAGGCTGACAACAGGCTGGTAGACATGAACATGACGCGGCATCCGAACACAGGTGATAGGCCTGTGACAGTAAAGGCTTATGGACCGCCCTGACCCGTACAGCCACAGTACGATTAAGGCATACACTTTTTTGCCAAAGCTTTCACAAACCTTTCACAGATGGGCGCCTATGGTGAATCCAGCTCCTAATGAACATCCTTTTAGCCCGCGCTCCCCACGCGGGCTTTTCTTTGCCTGGGATTTGTCACGCTGGAATAAACGCCTCGGCCCAAACTGCGATTGGCAGGCAAAAAAAGGGCAAGCCATTCGTCATGGCTTGCCGCTATTTTTGCCTGTCCGTTAACGCGGACCGCCACCACCGCCTGGGCCACCTGGGCCACCGCCCTGACCATGCCCGCCACCATGACCACCACCGCCACCTCCCGGTGGCATGAATATCCAGCAGCCCGACAAGGTCGACAACAACGCGACAACCACAGCCGCCTTGGTTAGATAACTCAACTTCATGACCACACTCTCTTACTTGACGAGATTAACTTCTCGCTGGATATGACAGTGCGAACCGCAAGGCGTCACGGCTATCGTGTAACGCGATGGTAGGGTTTGTATGCGTGACGGTACAACGTGAAGACCGTTGCAGGGTTGCCTCAGCCCTTTGCGCAGACCTGGCAACCGTGAGGTCGAGTCAAGGTACGCCAATCAACTACCATGAGCCTTCATTCATGGAAACGATTTCCACCAGACTCGCCGGGGCCCACTCATGAGAGACCTACCGCCAACCGCTACGCTGCGCGCTTTCGAAGTTGCCACCCGGCACGCGACCTTCACCTCGGCTTCAGAGGAGTTGCATGTAACCCAGAGCGCCGTCAGTCATCAGTTGAAGCACCTCGAAGACCTCTGGGGCCTGCAGCTGTTCCAGCGTGGCAAGTCGTTGCGGTTGACCCCCGCCGGTGCGGCGCTGGCACCCATCGTGCGCGAGTTTTTCATGAACCTGGAGGCCACACTGTCTGACCTCAGGGAACAAAAAGGCAGGGTCCGGCTCAAGGTCAGCGCCACCTACTCCTTCGCCCTGAAATGGTTGCTCCCGAGGTTGCCGAGCTTGTCGCAACAGCATCCGGAGATTCTGATCACGCTGGAGACCAGCGACAAAGCAATCACGTTTTCCAGCGCAGATTCAGACGTAGCGATCCGCCTGGGCAATGGTAATTACCCCGGCCTGCACTCGGAGTTCATGCTCAGGGAGCAGATATTTCCGGTGGCCAGCCCTGACCTGCTCAACCGCTTTGGCACCCCGCAGGAGCCCGCCGAGCTGTTGCGTTACCCGCTGCTGACGCGCGACGGCGCAGACTTGGTGCCCAAGTGGGAAGCCTGGTTTGAACACGTCGGCGTCGGGAGTTGCGCGCTCAACGAAAGCGTCAGGTTTGCTGATACCAACATGACCATTGAGGCGGCATTACTGGGCCATGGCATTGCCTTGGCGCGTAGCGGCCACGTCGAAGCTGAAATCAACGACGGCCGCTTGGTGAGGCTGTTTGAGGTGCCGTTCGCTTCACCGGTCGCCTACTTTTTTGTCTGCCCCAAAGGGGTCGAATCCCAGCCTCACATCATCAGTTTCCGTCACTGGCTGCTGGCCGAATCAGTCCAAGCCCAGCAGCGCTATCGATAAAGCATGAATAATCACTCATGCCAGGATGAACGGACTTCGCTTTCAGGCAAGCCATAATGTTACTTAATATGGCGCATGCCTTTTCCTATCGCTCTACTCATCCTCTTCGCCGCGCTCCTGCATGCCAGCTGGAACGCGCTGTTGCGCGCCGGCACCGACCGGCTGTGGTCAATGACCGTAATGTGCCTGGCGGTGGCCGTCGCCAGCACGGTCATTGCCTTGTTCCTCACGCCGCCCGCCGCCGCCAGTTGGCCGTACGCGGTCCTGTCGGGCGTGTTGCACGTCGGTTACAACCTGTTCCTGGTGCGCAGCTACAAAGTCGGCGACCTTGGGCAAACCTACCCGATTGCCCGTGGTTCCTCGCCCATTCTGATCACGCTGTTCGCCTTCGCATTCGCCGAGGAGACGGTCAGCGCAGGCGCGCTGATAGGCATCGTATTGGTGTCAGGTGGCATCATTTCACTGGCCTTCAAACAGCGCAGGCTGGCCGTCCCCAGCCTGCCTTACGCCTTGGGCACGGGCGTTTTCATTGCGGCCTACAGCGTGACGGACGGCATCGGCGCAAGGCTGTCCGACGCGCCGTTGGCCTATACCGCGTGGATGTGTGCGCTCTGGGGCATCATGATGCCCCTGGTTTACGTTGGCCTGCGCGGCACGCGCAGCCTGCTCACGCCGCGCCCAGGCTGCATCACGGCCTTCCTGGGAGGGCTGGTCTCCCTGCTGGCCTATGGCATCGTTATCTATGCCATGTCAGAGGCGCCGATGGGCGCCGTGTCGGCGTTACGCGAAACCAGCGTAGTGTTCGCGGCATTGATCGGTTATTACTTCCTGGGCGAGTCACTGACTGTCCGAAAAGTCCTCGCGTGCGTGGTCATTGCGACCGGCACGATCCTTATCGGCTGAACCCTCAGCCCTCCTAAAAGGCGCAAGCAATGGATACTGTCTCTTCAGCCCCCCTCATTTTGATCACAGGCGGCAGCCGAGGTGTCGGCGCGGCAACGGCGCGGCTGGCGGCTGCGCAAGGCTACGACGTGGCAATCAGCTTCGTCAGCAACGAGGCCGCCGCCCTCGGCGTGGTGGCCGATGTGCAAGCCTTGGGACGACGCGCCCTGGCCATTCGCGCCGACAGTGCAGACCCAGAACAGGTCGCCCACCTGTTCGCCGCCATTGACGAGACGTTTGGACGTATCGACGTGCTGGTTAACAACGCCGCCATCATTGCGCTTCAATCGCGCTTCGAAGACCTCGACTTCGCCCGTATGCAACGCATTTTCGCAATCAATGCCATCGGCCCGATGCTGTGCGCACAGCAGGCCGTGAAACGCATGTCGCTGCGCCACAACGGCAAGGGCGGCAGCGTGATCAACGTGTCCTCGGGCGCCGCCCGGCTTGGCAGCCCGAACGAATATGTCGACTACGCCGCCTCTAAGGGTGCTCTGGAGACGTTCACCATCGGGCTGTCCAAGGAAGTCGCGCGCGAAGGCATACGCGTCAACTGCGTACGCCCGGGGCACATCTACACCGACATGCACGCCAGCGGCGGCGAACCTGGCCGTGTGGATCGCGTCAAGGACAGCATTCCAATGGGCCGGGGCGGAGAACCCGAAGAAGTGGCGCGGGCCGTGCTTTGGCTGGCCAGCTCAGAGGCGTCGTTTATCACCGGGACCTTTCTGGATGTGACTGGGGGGAAGTAACCTGTAACACGGGTGTCGGACAGAGATTGATGGGGGCAATAGATGGACGATTTGATACAAGGGCTCGATGGGCCCAGGACTGCACAGCAGGAATTGTTCTACGACCTGGAAGATGCGGCGGCGGTGATTGGGTGGTCGGTGGTTGAATTGACAGCGATGGCGGGTAGCGGCAGAACGCCGGATAAGGCCGTGGCGTTGATGAAAATATGCGCGTTGTTGGCCGCGCAGCAGAAAAAAATGGCGGTGTATGCGAGTGAGGTTAAGGACCAGCGGATCGTCAGGTCTGAGGGCATGTAAGCGCGCGGTCACACACTCAAGCAGGGCATTTACGGATGCCCTTTCCGTTGGAAGAAGGAATAGCGTTATTCCTGCTCAAGTGCGTGGAGCACAGCGCTGAAGGCGATAACTGAAATCTGCCAGCATGGCCTGATAAAGCAGCACACTTAGCACTTGCCAGTAGGTGCTGCTTATCGATTCATACCGCCGAGTTGATCCACTCCGGATGGACATTCATCAGGTTTCCAGGCGACTTTTTAACACCATTGCAACACACCCACCCATTATATAAATACAACCCAGGGTACTTGATAAAACTCACCGGCTTCACCGTCAGATACGCCGCATTGGTCCAACTTCCGTAGGCATAGAGATAGCTTGAATTTGTATAGGAAAGATACTCAGCGGTGCCACGGTGACAATATACCAATTACCCTCTCCATAATTCACCACCAGAAACAGAGACGCTTGTGTAATGTCCTCCGTGGTTTTTACATAACCTCCGACCATCTTAAGATACGTGTTGGGCACGGTCGAAAAATCTTTCAGGCGAGCCAACTGAGACGGCGGCACCGCCGCCTTATTGGAGCGTTCACCTGCTTGCGGCTTTGCTTCGGGTTTTCCTGTTCCCTCTGGCGATTGCAATCCGGTCGACATGTTGAAGTCCTTTCAGGAAGAGTCAGTATTTCGATGACGTACGGGAGAAGAATTAAAGAGCGTTTGACTTACAGCCCTCGTCCATTCCTCCTCGCCTGCGTCAGTCCTTGCCTATGCCGGTTGCAAACGCGGCACACTGCAGAGAAATAGTGATCAACCCTTTTCTCGTCCGATACTGTCAACGTTCACAGTACGCTAGACAGTTTCGCGATGAATAAGTACGTTAAAAGTACAAAAACGCCCAGACAATTAAAAACCCCGTACACGCTAATCCGGGGGGTTTCCGCAAGTGGCGGCCAAGGTAGAAATCGAACCGCCACAGGCAGACATGCAACTCAACGTTTTAAATCTACAAATCAATCAGTGTCCTCTTGGCTGTTCCTAGGCTGCTTTTCCTCACCCAACGGCAACGACGCCACGATCTCAGCACGGCACGTTTCGAGTATTTCATCCGCCAGAGCAGAGTCATCCGGGCACGCCCGCGACAACATCACTGCGCCGATTGCATGCGCCAGCAGGTCGATCATTTTTGCGCGGACGTCTTGCTTCGTCGTATCCGGACCCGCCGGGTAATTTTCCTCGAGTGCTGCGAGGGTGCTCTCTACGCCGCTGGCGAAGGTCGCCTTTAACTCATCTGACTGGCGAGCAGCATCGCCACACAGCGCCGCCATGGTGCACCCGCCGCTCCTGCCGTCTCTGTGCTCGCGCGACACATACATGTTGACGAACCCCGTAACGTCGAGGTGGCAGGTATTGGCCAGGGATTGCGAAAGGCTGTTTTCAGCGGCCTCGGCCATCAAGTCTGCTTTGGAACCGAAGTGTTTGTAGAACCCTCCCTGGGTAAAACCGGCAGTCGCCATCAGCTCTGCCACCCCGACGCCATCGTAGCCACGCTCACGAAACAGCGCTGACGCCGTCTCCACAATATGAGCCCGGTTGGCGATGGATTGCGTTTTGGTGATCTTCATTTTGCGCTCCTGTGCCTCCTGAACAATGGCCTGACTATACTCTGATGTCAGTCATAATCAAAAACGTTGACATCTTTGATTATGATCGACATCATAAATTCCGTACTGCAAGCCTCTGCCATTGCGGCGCAGGTCGCCGTCATTGATCAACGAGTATGGAATCGATATGAACGACAAGACCTTGTTTGAACCCTACACGCTCGGCTCACTGACGCTTTCCAACAGAATCGTAATGGCACCGCTGACGCGGAACCGTGCGGGCGCGGGCTTTGTTCCGAGCGAGCACGCTGCGACCTATTACAGCCAGAGAGCCTCTGCAGGCCTGTTGATTTCCGAGGCCACGCAGATCTCACAGCAGGGCCAGGGTTATCAAGACACCCCCGGGATTTATACGCAGGCGCAAATAGACGGATGGCGTTCTGTCACAGAAGCCGTTCACGCGAAGGGCGGACGTATTTTCCTGCAACTGTGGCATGTGGGGCGCGTGTCCCATACCGACCTTCAGGAAAATGGCACAGCACCGGTTGCGCCCTCTGCGCTCCGTGCAGCGACGAAGGTGTTCGTCAACAATCGTTTCGTGGATGTTTCTGAACCTCGGGCGCTCGACATCAGCGAACTGCCCGGCATCGTGGGCGACTTTCGTCGCGCCGCGTTAAACGCAATTGCGGCTGGTTTTGATGGTGTAGAAATCCATGGTGCGAACGGCTATTTACTTGACCAGTTCCTCAAGGACGGCGCGAATGTGCGCACGGATGCCTACGGTGGCTCGGTTGAAAATCGTGCGCGCTTGTTGCTGGAGGTTGCGGCGGCGGTAGTGAGCGAAGTCGGTGCTGAGCGCACGGGCATCCGCCTATCGCCAGTGTCGCCGGCCAATGGGGTGTCCAGCACCGACCCGCAAGCCCAATTCGATTACCTCGTCGATCAACTCAACGCCCTCGGCCTGGCTTACCTGCATGTGGTCGAAGGCGCCACTGGCGGGCCTCGCGACGTGGCGCCCTTCGACTTCGGCGCCTTACGCCAACGCTTCAATAACACCTACATCGCCAACAATGGCTACGACCTGAACCTGGCCACCTCGACACTGATTGAAGACAAAGCCGACCTCATTGCCTTCGGCCGTCCGTTCATTGCCAACCCTGATTTGGTAGAGCGACTCCAGACCGATGCAGCTTTATCCGCCTTTGATCCGGCCACCCTGTATGGCGGCGGCGCCGCGGGCTACATCGACTACCCGCCACTCACTGAAAGCGGCCAACGCCACCCCTGAACGTCACCTTCGCGAACGTTCCCGCCCTACATCCACAACAGAGAATCAAGCCATGAGCCTCCCTAACACCGTCCTCATCACCGGCGCCTCCACGGGCATCGGCGCCACCTATGCCGAGCGCTTCGCGCAACGCGGCCACGACCTCATCCTGGTCGCCCGCGACAAAAATCGACTGGAGGCGTTGGCAGCGCAACTGCGCGATAAACACAAGGTCGCCATCGAGGTACTTCAGGCTGACTTGACCCACAGCGGCGACCTGACGGTTGTCGAAACGCGCCTGCGCGAGGATGCCAGCATTGGCATCCTGGTAAACAATGCGGGTGCCGCGCAATCCGGTAGCTTTATCGAACAGTCCACCGACAGCGTTGCTCAACTGGTGACGCTCAACACGACCGCGCTGGTGCGACTGGCCAGCGCCATCGCCCCTCGCCTGGCCCAGGCCGGGGACGGCGCGATTATCAACATAGGTTCAGTGGTGGGCCTGGCGCCGGAGTTCGGCATGACGGTCTACGGCGCGACCAAGGCCTTTGTACTGTTTCTATCACAAGGCATGAGCCTGGAATTGACGCCCAAAGGCGTCTACGTGCAAGCCGTCTTGCCAGCCGCCACGCGTACCGAGATCTGGGAACGTGCAGGCATCGACATCAATACCCTGACTGACGTGATGGAGGTCGGCGATCTGGTCGACGCGGCGCTGGTGGGTTTTGATCGTCGCGAGACCGTGACGATTCCTCCCTTGCAGGATGCCGCCCGCTGGGATGCCTTGCAGGCTGCACGTCAGGGTTTACTGGCGCAGATTCGACAATCCGATGTCGCCGAGCGATACACCGCCACTGCATAAATACGACCCATATCAAGGGGCTGCCATGCCTAATGCCAGTCATTTAAGGGCGAGCACCGTACCTGTGGCGAGGGCGCTTGCTCCCTCTGGGTCGCGAAGCGGCCCCAGCTCTTTGTTTCAAAAGACTGGGACTGCTGCGCAGTCCAGCGGGAGCAAGCGCCCTCGCCACGGGTTACTTTTCGCTCTTGCTGCTTCTTAACTGACTGGCATTAGGCTGCCATGCCCCTTTTTCACACCAGATCTTGACGCGGATCCCTGAATAACTGAGGCGGTCAAGTTCCATTGAACGCCATGAGAGCTGAATCAAAATGAAGGCATTCTCGATCGACCGTTACGGCAAAAAGAATGGACGCATCAGCGAAGTGCCCGCCCCTGAAGTGGGTGCCCATGACGTGCTTGTTCAGGTGCATGCCACAAGCGTCAACCTGCTCGACGCGAAGATCAGGACGGGCGAATTCAAACTGATCCTGCCGTACTCATTCCCGCTGATATTGGGTAATGACCTGGCGGGGGTGGTGGTCCGCGTCGGGGCCTCCGTGCGGCGCTTCAAGCCGGGTGATGAGGTGTACGCACGGCCTCCTCAGGCGCGCATAGGCACCTTCGCGGAACTGATTGCGGTAGATGAAAACGCACTGGCATTGAAACCTGAAAACCTCAGCATGGAAGAGGCCGCCGCCCTCCCGCTGGTTGCGTTGACGGCCTGGCAAGTGCTGGTTGACAGCGCCAGGCTGAAACAGGGTCAGAAGGTCTTTATCCAAGCGGGCTCCGGCGGCGTTGGCAGCGTCGCTATCCAGCTCGCCAAGCACCTGGGTGCCTTTGTCGCGACGACCACCAGCACAGCTAACGTGGAGTGGGTCAAGGCACTCGGGGCAGACGTCGTGATTGACTACAAGACGCAAAAGTTTGAACAGGTTCTTCAGGATTACGACGTCGTATTAAACAGCCTGGGCGCGGATGAACTGGAAAAATCGCTGACCATTCTGAAGCCGGGAGGCCAACTGATATCCATCTCCGGGCCACCGACGCCGGCGTTTGCCCAGGCGCAAAAGTTACCCTGGGTAGTGGGCCTGGTGATGCGTCTGTTGAGCAGCGGTATTCGCAGGAAAGCGCGAAACAAGAAAGTCAGTTATGCGTTCGTATTTATGCGTGCCAGTGGCGCGCAACTGGACAAGATAACGGCGCTGGTTGAGTCCGGCAGTATCAAACCGGTGATCGACCGCACATTTACCTTCGACTCGACCGCCGACGCCTTGAGCTATGTCGAACAAGGAAGATCCAAGGGCAAAGTCATCATTAAAGTCAAATAACTATCCCCTCCTCTTCGTTCACGAAAGACGTTGTGAGTGAGCCGCACACTTGGAGTAGCAAATGAGTACATCTTCCGAAAGAACCGCGATTGTGACCGGCGCCTCATCGGGCATTGGTCGCGCGACCGCTGAGGCGCTGGTACGGGCGGGATACACCGTGTTCGGCACGAGCCGCAAGGCCACCGGCACGCCAACCCAGGTGACCATGCTCGTCTGTGATGTGACCGATGACGACGCTGTCAGCGCCCTCGTCTCCACTGTACTTGCGCGGACTGGGCGGATCGACCTTCTGGTCAATAATGCTGGCGTTGGCCTGCTGGGTGGCGCGGAAGAGTTCTCGATCTCGCAGGTGCAGGCACTGTTCGACGTCAACCTGTTCGGCGTGATCCGCATGACCCATGCGGTCTTACCGTCGATGCGGGCAAATGGCCAAGGCCGCATCATCAATATCGGATCGATCCTGGGGTTAGTGCCCGCGCCCTACTCCGCTCATTACTCAGCGGTCAAACACGCGCTCGAGGGCTATTCGGAATCCCTTGATCACGAGGTGCGCGCCTTCAATATCCGAGTCTCGATTATCGAGCCGGCATTCGTAAGAACCGTCTTCGATCAGAACGGCATAGAACCGGACTCACCGCTGAAGGAGTACGACCAGGCGCGCGCCGGGTTCAAGGCGCTGCTGGCCGATGTGATGCCCAACGCCGATCGTCCAGAAGTCGTAGCGACGGTAGTCGTAGAAGCGGCGAGCGATATTCACCCCAAGCTTCGCTACACGGCCGGGAAGGCAGCGAAACAAATCAGCCTGCTGCGCCGCTTCGCTCCCGCCGGGGTGTTTGATAAGAGCTTGCGCAAGCAATTCCGGTTGCCGGTTTGAATCCTGGGTCTCATGACGCGCCTGCGAAACCTGTGTAGTCGAGGCAGCCGACTCTGTCCTGCTACATTTCGCCCTCCGCCACGGGGCGGGGTTGAGGAAGTGTTTCTCAAATCCCAGGCAATAAAAAACCCCGTAGACGTTAATCTACGGGGCTTTTAAGAGTGGAGGCCGAGGTCGGAATCGAACCGGCGTAGGCGGATTTGCAATCCGCAAATAAATTGTTTTTTTTCAGTAGGTTACAGCAATATAAATTCCGCACCGCCAATAATTAAACTGTGCTGGAGCCTGCTAAAACTGGACTACTATATTTCGATTGCGGAATGGATTTCCTGCGATTTTTTGAGTGAAGCTGGACAGCCGACCAATGATGGATTGGGCATAGTCTTCCACCGGCACCCTGGCATCATAAACTGATCCGCTATGGCCCTTAGCGCTGTAGCAGTTTAAACAAGTTTTGATCAATGTCTGACAGGAGCGTCCTACATTAGATGTTAAATTTATCGGGGCATCAGCCAATATAGTTTTCGCGTAGACATGCATCTGAAGTCTAGCTTTGAATAGCTGCCTCGCTCAAAAACTTATTTACACAGCATCGTGCAATGTAGCGGTTGCAGATTAGAACTCCGAGACCACTTTCAGGTTACCGGTACTAGATGTAAATCCCCTCCCTGCTTCCACTGTGTATTCCGCAGATAGATTTAATTGATTGTTACGCAATATGGAAACTCCGATGCTCAACATCCCAAAATCTTTAATCGCGGAAGGACCATTGGCATTGAATCTGGTCTCTCCTGAAGCATCGGCTGCGTAGTTAGCCACCGCGTGCAAGCCATTATCACTAAACTCATGACGCCAATTCAGTTGCGCGAACGGAATAAACTCCCCGCAGTTGGAAGCATAAGATTGCTCAAGTTTGACGCCCAGGTTGCTTTTCAGCGAATACGTATCATCAGGAACTACCTTTAACGCAGCACCATTACCGCCCTGCTCCGTGTATCTGTCTTGCTTAAGAACGCTGTAAAGGAGACCTGCCTTCGGCGTCAGGTAGGTTTGTGAACGAAGCTCAATAGGGTAACTGAACTGAGCTGCACTAACGTATTGAATGCCGTCATAACCACCTGTAGGTGTTCCATTGAAACCGGGTAGTGTAATCTGACGCTCAATTTCGTATTTTTGCTGTGCTGCGCCTGCTGACAGGCTCAGATACCATCGATTCCCCGTATACGTTGAATAGCCAATTAGGCCGTAAGAATCGATATCAGCAGAGCTGCGCTGGTAGTCGCCGTCAATTCTGACCATAGTCTTGGTATTGCTAATTAGAACACCGGCGACCCAATTATCATTCAACGCCGCGTCGCCCCCCACCAGTAGGCCTTGGTAAAATGCGTGATATCCCGCGATGTCATCGCGTTCCTGCTGATGTGAATTGCCGCTGTAAACTTGACTCCACAGGCCTTTGCCATCGGTGATACGATTCAAACCAGCGTCACCCGATTGACTCGTGCTCAGGTTGTCCATATGTGCGCTTACGATGTCTAACACTCTCCCGGTAGAGTTGCTGGACGCCAGCGAAGCCGAAGAAGCCAGGGAGGCGGGACTCAACTGCGCGCCGCCATTATTGCTGGCTTTGCCCAGTGCAGCACCTGCATTGCCCAGATTCATCAGCTGAGCATCCATGCCCTTGTACCGGAACAAACCGTCGAGCGACGCCCTTCCAACGCGAGTATTTTCAGAATTTACCGGGCTGCGTGAAACACTGTTTGGACCGTTGCCCACCACAGTGAGCACTAACGCAACACCGGCGTTGTCAGCAATGGGAACAGCTTCACCGGTCAGTCTCAGACCAGTCGCGTTTAAAATGTAATTAAGAGAGCTTTCATTGAAATTAGTGTTTGAACTATCCATTGCGGCGATTACCGCAAATCGCTGTCCTTGAGCATAGGCATAGCCACTCCCCGTATCGCTCAATCCGACGCTGGAGCCTGGAGCGAGGATCACCTTGAACGCCATCAGCGTCCCAACGCCTGAATCTTTAAGTATATCGCCAGTGGCAATGGCATTATTGGGAACCCCAAAAATCACAGCTGCACCTGATGATTGAATGTATTCACCTTCAATAACAATAACATTATTAATTTGCAGACTTGCTCCGGCGTTGATCACCTTATGCCCATCGGCAACAACAGTATCATTAAGCAATAAGTTACCAAAATTGAATTTAATATCGCTACTTACATTTATGATACTGCCGATATCTGCGGAGCCAACACCTCCACTATAACCGGTCAACACTCCAAGCCCATCACCGTATGCGCCATTGATTACAAGATCATTAGTGCTTGAGTTTATGACGTCACCAGCGATTGTCCCGCTAATAAAATAGGTTCCGGTATTCCAATAGTGCGCGGCGTGAGAAGTGCTATTGAAAAATGTCAGGGTCAAAAATATCGAAACCGTAGTTTTACGCCCTTTCAAAAAAGAGCCACTCACTAAATGCCTCATGCAAAACCCCCCCAACGAAGCACTCAATTAGCGTACAAACCTAAAACACCTCTAAATACCGTCTAAAACTCAGCCAAACTTAAAGATTTACACAGTCAATCTGGGTCGACACTCTTAAAACTTAAATGATCAGGCTCGCTGAAAGTAACATCTGATACATAATTAAATTTGACAGCGTCAACCCGACCACGTAGCAGCTCAAGAAATTGCTCCGCTTCAGCCCTGCTGTTGAATCTTGTATAGATGGAGCCCAATTGTAAGAGAACACCATCCTGTGACTCCAACTCTTCGAGTTCGATTTTCATTTTCTCACCATTTATAAAACTTCCAACATCAGCCGGCCAAGCGTGTCCTGGCGCTCATTCAACCTAACCAAGCTATCAGACCAATGAATTCTAATTCCTAAAGGACAGATAACCGCAACGTCGCCAGGCCACATCTGAATTTATTAAACTCTTATGAAAATACCGTCAATCATGGTGGATTTCATAGATCGACACTTATAGACGCGTTACTGCAAAAACCTATAGCGAATGTAAATGCCATAAATTGCCGCGCAAAGCTAATAAAGCGTGGCAACAACTCCAACTGCGTTTTCGAATGAACTTTAAAATAGCCTTTATCAGCACCATCTTTCACAAACCTAATGACATGACTCTTAGAAACTGACAATTTTTTAGCTAGTGAAAGATAAGAAGATTTTCTATACCTTGCAAACCCTTCACCCGGCATTAAAGCGTCGTTGTATATAGCTAGCATCAACAAGTGCCCAGCATCCCGCTCTAAGACCCAGCAGCACTCAGGAAGCAAAACGTCTATCGTTAATTTCTTCTCAACAAGGCGTGAAAAAAAAATGAAATACATCGAGAGAAATTCATCGTTATCTAGCGCTTTCAAATTTTCAAATGCTTTCACATTGGGAAAGATAATAGCCAATGGATCGGTAACTGCATTTAATATAGACCTAATCTCACTACATGCTAGATGTGAGGGCGCAAATGTACGATAACGACTGTCATTAGCATCTACCTTAATCTCCAAGAAACCCAGAGCCTTATAAAGCATAAATATGGATTCCATACTATTTTTCGAACAGTACCCCCTAGAAACACAAATTTCTTTAACTTCTGACAACAACGGCTTAGGATTAGCAAAGTACTCACCCAGTAGAATGAACGACACAGTTAGCCGACTAAGCTTCAGAGCATTTTTATAGAAAAAGGGTCTTCTGGAGTAATGTTCGAGTAAAGCGAAGAAGTGCAAGCTGACAGCTTGATCGAAGGATGCATCGCTCTCAATTTTTTTAGCCGCACTACGTAGAGCCGATTCTAACGACATGACGCACATGAAATTTTGCCTTATCCGACCAATCTGAAGTCTCAGATTGTCATTGTACATTTACAAAATTTAAAATTTTAAAGTGTCTTTCCTTCAGCCCGTACCGGCTGTCGGCATTCTTAACCATCACTCTAGACCAATAGCACAATGCCATATCAACCGTACCAAATATGGTCCATGGCTGACGCATCACACCTCGTATATGTAACACCTTGTTACATATAGCTAAAAAATCGTTATTCCCAAATATGATCCTAGACTAAAACTGACAATGATATAAATTGCCCGAGAACTATATCCGTTAAAGCCAAACAGCTTTACGCTCTCGCAGATCCACTTAGTAAATTACTATATAAGTTCAAAACCAATTGACCTCACAATTTAAGTCGCGTCATGATGGAGCCAAATTATATGAAAATACAACTTGATATATATGCCGAAGCAATTGAAAGCCGTGCCTATGAAATCATTAAAAATTCCACCAAATTACAAACATATGGACATGCAAAAATCGCAAACGATCTTCTTCAACAAGCCCAAATTTTGCTAAGTGCGATGAAGGAACTACGCGAAATAAGCTCAAATCTTCCCGAAAACTAGAAACTAGTGTGTCCAGTCCTATTGGCCCATGTCCTTCCAAACGGCAAGCGCAAAATTACCCTTTGACCGCTGCTCTGCTGAGGTCACCATTAATAATAGTAGCCCGCTGTAGCCATCGACGAAAACGAGGACTTCATTAAGCAGACCTAGACAGTTCCTATGGCGCCGATGTGCTGAAGTATTTCGGTCATTAAGCCCCAACCCCATATATCAACAGGTCTTCAGATGCCCGCAACTCCACCACTGTTCCGCGCAGAGGCACTTGCAGCGGCTCACGAACAACGTTTTGGAAATGTCCTGATCCACCAGCCTTGGGGATACAGCCTGGCTGCACTTGTGGCCGGAGTGCTGGTGCTATTGATACTGGCGTTCGCCTACTTCGGTACCTATACACGTAAGGCCACTGTACGGGGATTGTTGATGCCCGAGCAGGGTATGTTGCGCCTGGCAGCCCCAGGTGCCGGGATTCTTACTGAAGTGCGAGTTGTTGAAGGGCAGCAGGTCAAAAAAGGCGATGTGCTATTCGTCATCTCCGGCGAGCGTTTGTCCAGCGTGGGGGCGACGCAAGCGCTAATTTCCAAGCAGCTGGATCAGCGCTTGAGTCTAATGCTCCGTAACCGGGGACTCGCGGACGAGCGTTTGTCTGGCCAATTGCGCATGCTTGATAGTCGTCTAGTCACTATCGCCGGTGAGCTTCAACAATTCACTGAGGAGGTACGACTGCTAGAGCGCCGGGCTGAGTTGGCCCGTGCACATATAGGGCGTCAGCAGGAACTGGTCGATGCCGGATTTATCTCGGTTGCTCAATTGCAGCAGGCCGAGAGTGACTGGTTGATCCTGCAAGGCCAACAGCAAAGCAACCAGCGTGCCCGGGCCAGCCTGGAGCGCGAGCGTACGGGGTTGTTAGCTCAGCGCCAAGAAACCGAAATGCGCCATCGCAGTGAGGTAAGTGAAGCTGACAGCGCTGCTGCGCTGGTCAAGCAGGAGCAGGCTGAGAATGACGTCCGTAGTGAGCTGGTCAGCATTGCGCCGTATGCGGGGACATTGACCGGATTGAGGGCCCAGATTGGCCAGCAGGTCAGTGCAGGCTCATTGTTGGCCAGCCTGATTGCCGAGGGCGCAACCTTGTCAGCCCATCTGTATGCGGCTCCACGCCAAGCAGGATTCATTGAGCCTGGTCAACGGGTTTTAATGCGTTATGCGGCCTATCCCTATCAGAAGTTTGGCATGGCTCGCGGTCGCGTTATTGATGTTGCAAAGAGTCCCTACGCTACTCAAGAGTTACAACCTCATATCGCGACTGCACTGCAGGCACAGGGGCCTACGACTGAGCTGTTTTATCAGGTTTCTGTCGCTCTGGATTCCTCCAGCATTGCGCTCTATGGGAAACCCCAGCCACTAAAAGCAGGTATGTTGCTAGAGGCTGATATTCTCCAGGATCGCCGACGGCTCTATGAATGGGCGTTGGAGCCGCTCTATTCGGTAACAGGAAAGCTGCGCGACTAAACTAGGCTCTGGTGACGAGCCTTGACACCTGAAAACCTACCCAAAAAACAATGGAGCTCTCATGGACCTGACTAAAAGAGAGTCGGATGTTTTGCAGTTGCTGTTGATTGGTAAAACTAACAAGCAGATTGCACTTGATCTAAGTATCAGTGATTACACAGTGCGTGATCATGTGTCCTCACTTTTGCGTAAGTGTGGAGTCAGAAGCCGTATGGAGTTAATGGCCAGACAAGTGCGACTTTGAAGTGGTCAGAGCCCTGCAGAGGGAGAACCGCCGCCAGCCGAAGCAATCACGTGTCTTTTAGAGGATGAGGCCTCCATCTCTGAACGGAGTGATCAATAGCATCTCCCCCCTACATTTGTAGGGTCGCTTACTCCGTGAAGGCTCTTTAATATAGGTACTGGCATTACTGCTAATCTGTAGCGACGCTGAATTTACCAGCACTCTAACTCGGTGCATTAAATTAAATTTGATTGTACATGAACGTCCTATGAGTCGTATTGATTCTTGAGTAGTTACGGCCATAACCGGTGAAGAGTCTCATGGAGAGGCATATTTTGAAAGACATAACTATTAAAGAGTTGGAAGTGGTTTCTGGTGGCGTTGGGATTCCAGGCGCTATTGCCGGTGCGATTAGTGCTGGTGCAGGTTATGTAGGCTTCGAGGGTACGACTGGTGGCGGGAGTATGGCTGGCTTTGCAGCAACCGTAGCTGCCGGTGCCTTGGTAGGCTTCGTTACCGGACCTGGAGGGAGCCAAGCCGCGGCTGCCGCAATCTCTGGAGGTTCTGCAAGCTTTTACGGAGGCATGGCGGCCGGCTTTGGGTTCAACGCATGGAATGCGGCAGGAACCAACTACAATCGTTAGTTTTTAGCTGTCAGCCTTGGCGGCAACAGGTTTGTTATAGGGGGCAAAAATGGCGTCGCCAAGGATGATAAATCGCGATGGATGTTTTGGCGCGCGCTTGCATTGTTAAAAGTCATCGGTGACGTTGAGCTGATGAGAAGAAGAGGGGGTAATATGTCTGATTTTTTTCTTTATCTTGGTGTTCAACTGTTTTTTGCATTGCTCATAAAAGGCATGTTGGTGATATCGCGTTGGAAAGTGTCGAGTCCGGTAGAGATGTTATTTATCGCAGGGGTTCCTGCAATAATTACCGCGATGGTCTCTGCTGGCTGGCCTGATAAAGTTTGATTTTGCTGTATGAATTAAGCTTGATTATATATTCCTATGTGTGCTCCGGCTTGGGTGGTTTTGCTCAATGCCATCATTAGCGTGAATTTTCTATGGTCATTGATTTCAATATTTCAAAAGCAGATTTTGTTGAGCATTATCAAGGTAAGAAACCTTTACTGATCAAGAATGCCTTTAAAGTCACTCAGGCATTTTCGTGGGCTGACGCCAATCAAATCATTGAGCGCAGCAGCGTCGAGTCCGATGACTTTAAAATTCTCCACAACGGACTGGTCCCAAAAGGCGAATACGTCGAAACTTTCTATGATGTGGGTATGGTCAGGCATCGATTGATCAAGTCGGCTGTCTATGAACGCATGAAAAACGGCGCGACTTTGATTGCTAACAAAATAGTCAATGAGCCCAAGGTCCATGCCTTTGCCCGGCAGGTAGCTCAGTTCACAGGCCGGCAAACAGTCAGCAGTGCCTATGCAGCATTTGGCAGGCAAGCGTCTTTCCAGACACATTGGGACACACGAGACATATTTTCCATTCAGCTGATTGGCCGCAAGCGTTGGTTCGTTTATGAGCCAAGCTTCAACGATCCTCTTTACATGCAACAGAGCAAAGACCTTGAGCACGACTACCCTTGCCCTGCAGAGCCATGCATGGACTTTGTCCTGGAGCCTGGTGATGTTCTCTATCTACCCAGAGGCTGGTGGCACAATCCTTTGCCTTTCGAGGAGGAAACCTTCCACCTTTCCATTGGCACATTCCCTGCTGTTGTCTTGGAATATGTGCAGTGGTCAATGCAGCAACAACTGCCGGCCTTGCTGGCAGCCCGAAAAGCCATGAGCACGTTCGAGCATGATCGAGAGAACCTGTTACAGCTGGCCTCGCAATTTGCAGGATTGATCATGGACCCGGATCAATACGGACGTTTCATGGAAGCGTTTGATAAGGCCCAGCGTGTGGATACGCCATTGGCCATCGACCTTTTGGGGAATGCTGGAATCAAGCAGTTGCCAGACGATGTAGGTCTGCAACTCTCAGCTAACAGCACTCTCTCTGTTGCCCGAAACTATCTGATCGCAAACGGTACGCGGGTCAATCTTGACGAACAGGCGCTGCTGCTTGTGCGCAGTATTGAGCAGTCACCCGGCATTCGTCTGGACGAATTGCTTGCACGGCTCCCTGAAATGGATCCTGCGAAGCTTCGAGCTCTGGTGTTCGAGCTATGTCATCAGGATATCTTCGAACTGATTCGGTGTTGAGAACCTTCCTAGTCGTTTTGGCAGTGCTGGAACCGATGTGATGCGAGTGACCTTGCAGTCCGAGAGCCAGGAATGTGGTCTGGCGTGTTTAGTAATGGTGGCTGCGGCGCACGGCCTGCACCTGGATCTGGCAACGCTGCGGCGACGCTTTGCGGTTTCAATCAAAGGTACGAGCCTCGCGCAATTGATTCGCTATGCCCAGAGTATGGAGTTTACCTGCCGGCCATTACGGCTTGAGCTGGAGGAGATTCCCCAGCTTCGCACACCTTGTATCTTGCACTGGAACCTGAACCACTTTGTGGTGTTGGTAAAGGCTCAGTCAGGTCGTCTCGTGATTCTCGACCCGGCTTGTGGGCGTCAAGTGTTGACGTTGGAGGAGGCATCTCGACATTTCACGGGGGTGGCTCTTGAATTGTCACCCAACGCAGAGTTTGTCCCCGCTCAACACAAGCCCCGGCTTCGCTTAAGGACACTGATTGGTCGGGTAATGGGACTCAAGCGAGCATTGGGAAATATCTTTGTTCTGGCAGTAGCACTGGAAATGGTGGCCTTGCTCTCGCCTCAAGTGACGCAATGGGTGGTTGACGGTGCGTTGGTGTCTGCCGATCACCATCTTTTGCTACTGGCGGTAATGGGTGGCTGCTTATTGATGTTGATCGATTTTGTGCTGCGCATGGCACAGGGTTGGATGGGGTTACGGCTCAATCAACAGCTGGCATTGCAATGGTCGGGGAATCTGTTCAGCCATTTGTTGCGGTTGCCATGGCCGTTCTTCGAAAAGCGTCAGCTTGGCGATATTACTGCACGGTTTCAATCGCTGTCAGCCATTCGAAATGTTCTTACCAATGGTGCAATCACCGTGGTAATCGATAGTCTGGTCACGCTTGTTACCCTCGCGATGATGATGCTGTACAGCGGTGCGTTGACCGGCATCGTAGGTGGGGCCGTACTGCTTTACGCAGTGTTGCGCCTGGCGTTTTATCATCCGTTGCGCAATGCCTCGGAAGAGCGAATCGTGCTGGCGGCCAGAGAGAACTCCTACTTTCTTGAGAGCATCCGCACTGTACTTCCACTCAAGTTGTTCAACATGACCTCTGCACGCCTGGCCACCTGGCAGAACCTAATGGCAGACGTGCAAAACCGCGATGTGACTACGCAGAAAATGCTGCTGACGTTCGCCAGTCTTAATACTCTGATTTTTGGCGTCGAAGGCATGTTGTTGCTGTATGTCGGCGGTCTGGCAGTGCTTGAGGGCAGTCTGTCTCTGGGTATGCTGCTGGCTTTTCTGGCTTACAAGAGTCAATTCACCGGGCGAGCTAGCAAGCTGATTGATCTGGGGGTTGAAATCAGAATGCTGTCATTGCATGCCGAGCGCTTGGCGGACATCGCGCTGGAGCCGACCGAGCCCTCCTCTCAGTCGGAAACCGATGTGCAGCTTATAGAGCCTAGCCTTGAGTTCAGAGATGTCTCTTTCCGGTATGCCGAAGGCGAGCCCTGGATAATTCGTAACCTTTCACTAAGCATTGCTTCTGGTGATTCCGTCGCGATCGTTGGGGCCTCTGGTTGTGGCAAATCAACCCTACTTAAGCTCATGCTCGGTCTGCTGATACCTACCGAGGGTGAGGTTCTGATTGGTGGTGTTCCGGCTCGACAACTTGGAATTGAAGTACTACGTAATTTGATCGGCGTGGTGATGCAGGAGGACCAGTTGTTTGCCGGCTCTCTGGCAGACAACATTGCCTGTTTTGCCCCTCTGGCCGATCAAGGCAAGATTGAAGAAGTCGCTCGCGATGCCTTTATCCACGACACCATCTGCCAGATGCCAATGGGATACCAGACACTGGTTGCAGAAATGGGCAGTGGCCTTTCCGGTGGGCAACGGCAAAGGGTGTTGCTGGCACGGGCGTTGTACAAACAGCCCAAAATTCTGGCTTTGGATGAGGCCACCAGCCAACTGGACCTTCACAGCGAACGGTGTGTTGTTCATGCCATGCAGCGCATGCCGATGACTCGGATCAGCATTGCGCACCGACAAGAAACCATTGCCTTGGCACATCGAGTTGTCCGTATGGAAAAAGGCACGATCATTGAGGATCTTCGGCTCACTGCAATACCGGTGTCTGCCTGATGCTACTTCTAACACGGTTGTTCGGTGTACTTACGATGCTGTTGGCTATGGCTGCTCAGGCGGACGACCTCGTGAGTATTTACGAAGATGCCCTCCTCAATGATCCACAGCTATCGGCAGCCCAGGCCGAGCGCAAAGCAGGCTTGGAAACTGTCGTACAAGCCCGTGCCGGCCTGCTACCGGAGCTTTCCTTGCAAGCACAGAATTTGTGGAATCGTAACCAGTACCAAGTTCAGGGGGGAGAAATAGAGCATCGCCGGCAGAACCAGACCTACAGCATACAACTGGTCCAGCCCGTATTTCGTTGGAAAAACTGGATCCTGTATCAGCAAGGTAACCAGCAGACAGCCCTTGCTATGAGCCGCTTTTACAGTGCGCAACAAGCGCTCATGATGCGTGTTGCCACCGCTTATTTTGAGGTATTGAGTGCCGAAGAAATTCTGGATGCCTTACGCCAGCAGCAGGTCGCCGATGTTCAAATGCTAGCCAGTGCGCGCAAGCATTTTGAAGTGGGTAATGTCAGCATCGCCGATGTGTATGAAGCACAGGCCAGCGCCGACCGGGCTCTGGCGGCATCCATCAAGGCTAATAGTGATGTTGAATTGGCCCGCCAGGGATTGGCACGGATCATTGGACGGCAACCCGGGCCTCTGTCAGGATTACGTGATGGGGTGAGTCTTGAGCCGCCATTTCCTACCGATATCAACTCTTGGATTGCGCAAGCAGAACAGAACGGGTTTGAAGTTCAAGCACAGTCGCTGCTCTTGGATATTGCCCGCAATGAAGTGCGTAGCCGAAAAGCTGATCATTTGCCATCAATCGAACTCATCGCTAACCAGAGCATGCAGCAGCGCCCGAACGTGGGTACTGAACGCATCGATTCGTCCAGTATCGGCCTGCGTGTCAGTTTGCCTTTGTACGGTGGTGGACGCACCAGCTCAGCAGTGCGCCAAGCTCAAGCACTGAGTGCCCAGAGCGAAGCTCAATACGAGGAAGCCAAACGCAATGCGCAGTTGCAGGTGCGGGAAGCTTGGCTGGGAGTTGTCAATGGTATGGCACAAGTACAAGCATTGGAGACGGCTAGAGTCTCGGCAAAGTCTGCCTTGGAGGCTAACCAGTTGGGCTACCGTGTAGGCGCCCGTATCAGTATTGATGTGTTGGAGGTTCAGAGTCGCTTCACTGAAACGGTGCAACAACTTTCGCGGGCTCGCTACGATACCTTGTTGGCCACGTTGCGTTTGAAGGCGGCCGTCGGCGGGCTTATGGAAAGCGACTTGAATGAGGTTAATCGACTGCTGCGTTCGCGCGGTATCTAGAGAATCCGGGGCGATTCATTGCTAAATGAATAAACAGTACTAGGCTCACTCCGCTTTGTGCACGAAGCAGGAGCCTTGGCTGGACTTGCAGGGGCAATCTGCGAGGAAGGTGGCCGGGCTGGACGTTGACGCATCCTGCCCGGCCGCTCCTTTTACTTTGGTGTAGAGACTTCTTTTGCGTAGTCCTGACAGGCCCGAAGAGCGATCAATCCTTGGTCGCCGGCATCGGTGATGCCGATAATTCGTTGAGCATGCGCTCGGTCAAGTTGGGCTCTTGTGGTGCCATGAACCACGCAGCCGGTGGCGGGGGTGGTTGGCACTGAACAGCCACTGATGTCATCGGTGGCGGCGAGTACGACTGACAGCCGGAGATCAGCAGTAGCCAGGCGATCACGTAGAAGAGCCTGCTTCGTTTGCTCATCGGTCAATTCCTTGTAGTGGGTTTCGTCTTTTTTGTGCAGGCGCTGCTCCAGGGCGTAGCGTTTATCCTGCTCGTTGCGCTGCAGGGTAGCGGCGGCTTGGGTTAACTCGCGGAGGGTGTCGGAATGAAGGCGGGCCGTGCGCTCCAACTGCTTGCCGTAGCGCCAGTCTTGAGCGGTCCAGGCAAGGCCAGCAGATCCGGCGGCCAACATCACCAGCAGCAGGCCGACCGCCGCAATCCGGTATTGCACGGGGATCAGGTCGAAGAGACGCATAACACCACCCTCGCCCTGGTCCAAAGTTGCAACCGATCCTCCAGGCCGTTGAGGCCGCCGTTGATCCGCCGGGTGATGGTGTTGAATTGCTCTTGATCCGCGAGCGCGTTCAATCCGTTTATCGACCAGAACCACGCGGCCGACTCAGCAGCCCATTGCGGGAGCTCGAGCAGTTCCGGCGTTCGCAGCAATCGCTCATCGCCGAACAGTGCCAGGCTGCAGCGCAGGTAGTTGTCGTGGCCGGTGATCTGGATCAGCCCACGGCCGCGATAGCGTTGGCCGTCACCATCGGCTACCGGCGTGTTCCCCAGCTTGGCGGCCAGCGAGCCGGTGTCGTACTTGCTGAGGTACTGATCGCCCCCCAGTTCACGCACGTATTGCAGTTGGCCTGACTCGTGGCCGATCTGGGCCAGGAATGCCGCCTGACGCTTCGGTGTGTCGATCTTGCGGTTGGCCATGGCCGCGTTCAGCGCGGAAACAAAAACGCCCGCTTTGCGGCGGGCGTTGGGCATGATGCTTTGAAGTTGCTGCACAGTGATGGACATCGATTTTTCCCAGGCAAAAAAATGCCGCTCGATGGCGGCAAATGGTGAGATGGGTGCAGCCAGTTACAGCTCCAGGACTTTTACCTCCTTAGTTTTTTTCGTTTTCTTGGCTTTGGCTTTGGCCTTGCCTTTCTTGCCGCCATTGCACTCAACGGTGGTCGACCAGCCGGCCTGGGTGAATACCTGCTCAACCGAGTCGACCAGGTACTCGCCATCGATTCCGACCTTGAAGCCGGTGGCGTTTACCGAACGCTCGGCAAACAGATCGGTACGCCCAGGCATTTCAAGACGAACGCCTGCCGAAGATCGATTGAACGCGGTCAGTCGGGCCTTAGCGGCCTGGGCCGCTGCGGTCTTATTGGGGTAGATATGACGGTCTGTATGCACCGCCGGCAGCCCGTCGGGCGCATCCGTGTTGTCCAGGCTGATCAGCTTCAGCTCACCGCTTTTCTTGTCCTGGTGCTTGGTGGCCACCGCCTTGTGCGTGTTGCGATCGCCTAAGCGGAACTGCCACCGACTGACATCGGCGGGCATGATGGTGACGGCGCCGAAGGCCTTACCGCTCGCACTGGTGCCGCCGTCGCGTGTCATGACAATCAACTTCCCATCGGCCACCTTGGCCGTGCAGTCGTGCTGCTTCGCAATGCGCGTGATGAAGTTGAAATCAGACTCGCTGAGCTGGTCAGCCCGGGGTACGTTCGTGGAGACGTTGCACACCGGCGTCCAGCCGTTGCGGGCAGCCACGTCGGCCACGACCTTGGACAGTGGCACATCTTCCCAGCTACCGCTGCGCACCGTCTTTCCGGTACCGCGCATGTCGCCGGCCTTGCCGCGCACGACGATGGTGTTAGGCGGTCCGGATATCTCGAGCTCATCCACCATGTAACGGCCCAGCCGCACCATGGACGTTTCGGCATAGCCCAGGTAGATCTCAATGCCGGCGCCGCGCTTGGGCAGCGCCACGGCGCTGTCGCGGTCATCGATGCGCAACTCGAAGTCGTCAGACTCCATGCCTGGCTTATCAGTGGTTTTCAGCAATAACAGGCGGTCATTGATCAGCGCGGTAATGTCTTTACCGTCTGCAACGACACGAAAGCGAGGGGTCATGGTTCACCCAGCTACCCCGCCAACGCGGGGGAATGTTGGCGGCCGTTACGCGTAACGGAAGGAAAGGACAGCCAGGCCAGGCTAATCCCACAGCATCACAAGTTCTTCAGTCGGGGCCGGCATGTCCGGCAGAACAATCACCACACCAGCCCGATACGGCTGAGCCTCATCGGCCAGGCCCTGATTGGCATCAAGCACAGCCTCCATTGTGCCGTTCAGGTGGCCGTAGTAGTTGTGACAGATGGTGTCCAACAGATCTCCGTCAGACGTTCTGCATGTCGTCGCCATAGCGTACAAACTCCAGGGTAAAGCCTTGCTTACGTGGGATGCCGCCGCCCAGCAGCGCGCTTTGTTCTTCCTCGACACTGGTCATGCACCAGGTGCCCAGCACGTCGCCGTAGCCGGTGGTCAGTGTCAGCGGCTGCAACTTGCCCCCCATGGTTCGCAGGGTGTCCAGTTGTTTGATGCCGCCCCTGAAGCCCGGGAAGATGGCGCCCTTCAACGTCAGCTTTTCGTCACCCATACCGATAGCCTGTTGCGCCGGTCGACGCGTCAGCCGCTCCTGAGAGGCCCAGCGAAACGCAGACGAACGCCGCAGCTCATCAAAGGCCGCCGTGTCTAGGTTGAAGAAGTACGGCTGTTGTTTCGGATCACGCGGCTGCATGATCATCAGGTGCGGGAAGGGTTTCACCGCCTCCGGCGCCGGTGTGGCATCAGCAGCAAAGGCCCCAGTCGGGAGAATGCCCGACAGCGAGGGGCTGACCTTGCCGGCGATGTTGTTGATCGCCGTCGCCGCCCGCCCCGCCTGTTCCTTCAGCGCACCCAAGCGCTCATCAATCTGAGACGCCGCCCGGGTGGCTGCGCTGTACACCGAGACCACCTGGCCAACCTTCGCCTGGGCCGCCGTCACCCCACGCATAACGCGCTGAAGCTTTTCGCCAACGGCCGGTCCCACAAAAGGAATACCTTCCAACTCCGAGGCCGCGCCGCTGAGTTCACTGATCGCCCCGTCTACCGGCGCGATCATCCCATCCAGGCTACGGCGACCAGTCTCACCCGCCGCCGCCAGGGACTTCACGCTTGATTGCAGCTGCTCCATATAGCCCATAAGTCCCCCAGGTCAAAGATGCGCTTCGTCGTAGAGCTTGCGGCTTTCCAGCTGTTGAGTGATTTCGCGCTGTTGCTGCGCGATATAGGGCTGCAATTCACGGGCGAGCTGCGCCGGATCCTTCACATCGCCCTGCACAGTCACCTGAATCGGCGCGCTGATATCGACCTTCTGTTCGATCTTCGGCGCCGGCGGTGTCGGCGGTGTCGGCGGTACCGCCATCATCGACACAGCCGCTGGGGTACTCAAGGTCGGTTGTGAGGCCAGCGAGCGTACCACGTCACCACTCACTGGCCCCGGCGTTTTCACCGCCGCAGGCATCAACAGCGGGCCAGTGCCCTTGGGCGCAAAGGACGTCGCGATAGCGCCCATCACAGGCGGGATGTCCTTGCCGGCATTAGTCATCATCAGCGGCCCGGCGTCCGGCATTTTCTTCAGCCCATCATCGCCACCGAAGAATGACTTACCCAAATACCCGCCCAGAGCGTCGCCACCCAGGCTGCCCAAGTAAGCACCCACAAACCCACCGACCATCGTGCCGATTATCGGCACCGCCGATCCAATCGCCGCACCGGCCGCAGCGCCGGCGAGCGTACCCGCCAAACCGCCTGCCGCTTCGCCGTAGCCTTCAGCCTTTTCATCCTGCGTCGTGGCGTTGTCGTAGGTGTCCTTGATCTTGAAACCAGCCTCAATGACCGCCAACGCGCCGATCCCCTTTAGCACCGTACGGTCCCTTCCGCGATTACCGTCTTTGCCACCTTTACCGCCACCGTCCACACCGCCATCCAAGCCACCCAATCCGCCTGCAGGAAGGTTGGTCACGATGACCTTTTGAGGGATATTTGGGTTGCCCATCAGCGAACCACGGCCGACGTTCAGTAGTCCCCGCCCAATCTTCAGCGTGCTCAAGGCCGCGCCCAGCGTGACAGCACCGGCCGCCACGCCGGCAATCACCGCCGTAACAGGCTGGTACTTGTTAGCCAGGTCAGCCAACGCATAGCCGACCTTACCCAAGCCATCGGCCACCTTGTCGGTCAGCGGGCGCAGGCCGTCACCCAGACTGATCATGGACGCCTCCATGCCCGCCGTGGCAGCCGACCATTTGCGATTGGAGGTCTCCCGAGCCTTGGCCGCGTCGGCCTCGATCTTGGTTTTGCCATCGGTGTCCTTGATCGTGACCATGTCGGCCTTGATCTTGTCGCCGTATTTGATCTGCGCGAGTAAACCCGCACTGGCGCTCTGATCGCTGACGATGTTGGCCAGGCCCGCGGCATCAGTCAGGGCCACCATGGCCTGCTGTTCCTCGGCGCTGCCGTCAGCTGCCGCCTTGATCTTGGCCTTTAGGCCCTCGATCTTCTTGGCCTTCGCCGGATCCTGACGCTTGATCATTTCCTGACTGAGCATGATGAAAGCGTCAACCGGGTTGGCGGCCTTGCCGCTTTTCGTCGCAGCCAGGATCGAGCCGGCCAGGTCGTAACCTTCCTTGGCAAAGCGCTCCTGGCTGGTACTGCTGATCACCGCGTTCAACAGGTTGTTCATGTTGGTCGCAGCGGCCGCAGAGTCCTGCGTTTGCGAGTATTGCGACTGCAAACTGGCCCCCAGAAAGCGCACCGCCTCCGGGCCTTCCATACCCAGGCGCTTGATATTACCGAGCATGGACGGCAGATACCGAGCCATGTCCTTGGGACCGAAGGCGCCGATATCCCCGGCTGCAGCGACCTGCCCCAGCATGCCGGCCATGTCCTCTTTCTTAACCCCGGCCTCCTTGAACGAGTTGATCAAGGTGGCAATGGTTTCGGCTTCCATGCCCTGCCCATCGATCAGATCGGCAATCTGGCCGGCATAGGCACTGGCTTCCTGCCAATCAACACCCTTTTCGATCAGGCCACCAACCGCCTTGGCGAGCAGTTGACGGCTCATGCCCTTGTCGTCCGCAATGGTCGACACCATCGCGGCCATCTTGCCTTCGTCATCTGTGCCGGCAGTGTGTGCCCACAGCGACATTTGACGGACCTGTGCCTGGTAGTCGCCGGATATCTTGGTGGGAATAGCGACCGCCGCTGAAAGCGCCGTGGCCTGACCGAGCGAACTTTTTAGCCCGTCCTTACCCTGCTTGATTTGAGTGTGACCGAGCGCCTTAAGCTCAGCCCCACGGGCCACCTGGCCCAGTTTCTGGTACTCGTTACGCAACTTTCCGACCTCGACGCCCTGATCCTTGAGGGTCCTGAGATTGGATTCCAGTTTTTTCAGTAGGCCATCTGCAGAGGCAGAGCCGGTGTCATGGGCTTTTTTCCATTCATCACGCAAGCGAATGGTGTCGCCAATGGTGCTCTGCAATACCCGGGCCTTGGTGCCCTGGTCACTGAGTTTCTTGATGCGCCCTTCAACATCCTTGAAGGCAGCGCCGACGGTCGAACTGATAGCACCGCCGATGACGACGCCAAGCGCCAGGTTGTTCGCCATGGGGTCACTCCGAAAAGGTCCAGGCAGCTCACTCCCTGAGCCACCAGATCATCGTTGAGAAAGACATAGACTCGATCTCGCTGGCCGAGAAAGACATTTCCCGGGCCAGGCGTTGAGCTAGCTTTCTCTGTGTTTCCTCGTTAAACCCGGTCCTCGCGCACCAGGCGAAAATAGGCGGCCTGCAGGCGTTTGTAATCACGCACGCTCAGGTCCCCCAGATCGTTTTGGCCTGCATCCGTCAGGCTGGCGAACAGGATCATTTCGCTTTGCTCCTCATCGTCCGGGGCGGCTTTGGTCGCGGCACGAACCTCACGAACGGTAGGGGAACGCATGGTCAACTGATCAGTTTCGATCTGATTGACCTTGACGATTTTGGACAGTTTGATGGTTGCCGAGTCAGCGGTGATCGTCAGCCATTCCGGGATTTTGTTGATGTCTTGAGGCATGGGTATTTTCCTTAAAGGCCGAGGTCGCGGCGAACAGCTGCCAGTTGGTCAACGCCGTTGATAACGCGAACCGCGTTAACAGGATCGATTTCGAACATACGCACGCCAGCGACTTCCAGCTTGTAGTAACTGACACTGACGGCGTACTTGAACTCAGCGTCGCCGCCCGGCTTCCACTCGCCCGGATCCAACTCCGAGACCATGCCGCGAATGGTGGCAACCACCGCCGTGGTGGCCCCCTTCTGTCCCTTGAAGGAGCCACGGAACACGGCGTTGAACGCGGTCTGATCAACCAGGCCAAAGAACTTCATCGCCTCACGGCGCACGCCCTTGGTGCTGAAAGACGCCTCCAGCTTTTCCATGCCTTGGTCCATATCGATGGGGGCATCCATGCCACCGCCCTGGTACTCGCCGGTTTTGATCTTCAGCTTGGGCAAGCTCAAGGTGGGCACGTCGCCGGCGAAGCTCATGCCGTCGACAAACATGTTCATCATGAACAGCGTTTGGGGAATCATGGACATTGCGAAGCCTCCTTAGGCTTTGGTTTCGATGACTTCGGTGATCCACTGATTAGTGACTTCAACGAGGAAAGTGGGGTTCTCAGCCGGCGGCACGTCGGTGAATCGGATGCGCCAATAGACTTTGCCCTGCTCCAGCTGACTGGCAGTGTTCAGCTCGTCGTCCGGGAACACTTCGAAGTTGATCACCGCGCCCTGCTTTTTCAGGTCGCGCATGAAGTTTTCCAGGCCTTCGGTCACATCGCTGACGTAGGTCTTGGTGATCGAGCGGTCAACCGCCCACTTGTGCCCGTAAAGGATCGCGTCCATAACGATGTCCTGAGTGCGCACACGCGTCACGAAGGCCCACTTCGGATCGCTGGAACAGGTGCGGTTGCCCCACAGGCGGTAGCCGTCGTCACGGATAATCGTGGTGATGTTCGCGTTGTTGAGCAGGTTGGCCCGGCACGTCGCGTCACCGTCGAGGAATTCGATAGGCCGCGTGGTGCCGGTGATGCCGACAAACTCCTTGTTCGACGGCGAGGCCCAGAAGCCGTATTCGTTATCGGTCCAGGCAAACAGACCCGCCACCCAGGCCGAGGCCGGCGCATCAACGGTTTCGCTGAGGACGGTGTCCCAGGTTTGAACACCCGGATCGACCAGAAAAACGCGCTTACTGCCGAAGTTTTCGGCGTAGGCAATGGCCGCCTCATCGGTGGTATTAGGGCCATCAACGATGGCCAGGCCGCGCAACTTGCCGGCGAGTGCATCCATCGACGTGGCGACCGCCTGGGTCGCGCTGTGACCTGGGGCAATCAGCAAACGGGGCTGAGCATTGAAACGGCTCTTACCGTCCAGCAGCGCCTGCATGCCAGTACGCTGACCGTCAGCCAGAACGCCGCCGATGATGGCCGAGGTCTGCAGGGCTGGAGTTGCCAGCTTCTCGACACCACACGCCACGATCACGGCCTTGGCGCGCATGTAGATCGCCTTGATCGACTTGGTGATCGCCGCGTCTTCGCCCCAGGCCGCCACCGCTTCGCTTTCGCGGGTAATCAGCAGCACCTGGTTAGGCTTGGCTGTCACCTTCGGCCCAGGGGTAAAGGTGTCGCACAGACCGATAATCGAGGACGACGGCAGCGAGATAGTGCGGGCGCCGGTGTCCACGTTGGTGACGGTCACACCGTGAAAGAAACTCATAGGGCAATCTCCAGGAACTAAAAAGCCCCGCATAAGCGAGGCTGTGGGGAATATCCGTTGTTGCGCGTAATGGAAAAGAAAACGCCCCGTCAGTGCGGGGCGTTATTCTGTTTGGGCGGCAATCCAGGCCGGTGCTACAGGACGATTCTCGATATCCGGAAAGTCAGGCGATTGCGGCCAATCGCGCAGCGCCTGCATGTACTCCAGCAGGGCGCCGAACTGATCATCTGACAGCGTGGTACCACCACCAATTTCTTGCTGATCACGGTGCCGCTCGCGCAGCCACATGGCTGACTGCAATTGAGCGTCCCGCCACTTTCTCTCGGCGCTCGCCAGGTCGTCAGCAGTTGGCGGCAATGGGTCACCAAGAAACGGAACCCCATGCTCATCAGCAACAATCAACTTCCCACTAGACTCGCCTGCCAGTAAATCAGTGCGCTCGCTTGCGGTGATTTCAACCCGATCCGTCGGGATGTGAGAATGCAGATCAGAGTCGTAAAACCCACCGGTAGACTTGCTGTAAAAAATCATATTCAGTATCCAACCGTGATCCATCTAACGACTTGCGCAGCATCGTCGTTAGCGATCGTAATCGTCGATAAAGTGCGCGCAGTGACGTTAGTCCCTGACTGCGTTGTGCCGCCCGTAATTCGATTAATGGACCCTGTGACGCCTTCCCAAAAGTTTGCAGCAGGAAAAGCAATCGACATTGTCGCCACGGCGGCGGTGTCTTGGGCCATCGAAAGAGCCCCCCATTGAATGATCAAACCACCCATCCAGCTTGGGAAAGTGATGTAACCATTCGCGCCCGGCGAGAACTTAAAGCCGAGCCGCAGCTTTTTCGGGGTAGCCATGACCGAGTCATTTTCGCTATCGAGCATTTGCGCAGCAGTGGCGACCTTTGCCGTTCCCTGATTGATCTCGGTCGCCTGCGCTGCCAAAGGCACCAATGCCGCAATATCAATGTTTCCCTGATTGATCGGCGCGTTCCAGGCCTTTATGCACCAAATCACCGCGAGACTACGCGGGCGGTTTTCGGTAGCTGTTCGAACGACTCTAGAAGCATCGAAAGACACGCTCGTTAAACGCGCCCCACCGTTAGTAAAGTTTCCTGCTTCACTTACGGCAGTAAAGGGACCGCTAGGCGTAACAGAGGCGGCATCATTCCGAACCCCACCGACGTTACCCAAAATATTCTGCATTGCATCCAGCTGATAACTACCAATGGCCCGACCGACATCGACCCCACGCCCATGGTCCCAACCCCGCAGGAACTCACCGCGCGACTCAGGCAGACGGAAGTTTCCGGCGCCTTCATCGCCCTTGTTGAATGCCCCGCCCAGGAACGTGACCAGGTCAGGATAAGCCGCTGCACTCTTAACGCTGCCGTCCAGTTCCAGAAAGCCCGGAGCTACCTTGTTCACGGGAAATGCAATCACTGATCCCACCGGCAACGCCGAGGCCTGGGCAATCATTGCCGTGATTTGGTCCTTGGTGTACGTGTCGATGATCCCATACCCCGCCAACGTGGTCGGGTTCGAACCTGACACGAATACGCCACGGTCATTGACCGTGACCTTTGTGTATGTGCCAGCTGGCTTGTTCGCCGGTAGAAGGCCGTTAACCGACTCATCCACATACTGACGCGTCGCCAGCACCACTGCTGGATCGATTTTCAGCTGAATATTCGAGGTGCCGCTGGTGATGATGTGCATCCGCACCACCTGGTTACGCCCCGACCCTTGAGCGAGCAACGGCTTATAGCTCGGCGGCACGTTAGCCACCGCGCTAAACACACCGTCCTTGTCCTCCAGGGCGAGCTCGCGGATATGCCAGCCGCCAACGTCGGGCGGTAACACCACCTCAGCAATCAGAACATTGGCGTCAGTGGGAGAAACCCGCAGCTGATTGAGCTGCGCCCGGTAGACCTGATTGATCAGCTTCGTTTGCGTCGGGCTGGGCACGGGATCGGCGCCGTTCGCGTCACCGATCAACATGTAGCGCGGCTCCCACGGAACGCCGAGGGCATCGCAGTTGGTTTTCTTGGCGGCCCCCAGGGTGGTGATCATGCCGCCGAAAATAGAGTTTTTATCAACCATGTGGGTACACATCCAGTTCGTCTAGGGTGTATTCGCTAACGCCCGTATAGCCCTGAATCACTACGTCGATATCGGGGTTAGTCCAGGGGTAAACGTCGATCTCGTCGCCGTCATAAACAGCGAAGCCGGTATAGGCGTCCAAGCGCGTTTCAAGCGTGATGTCGAGCCCGGTCATATGCCGGCTCACGGGCTTGGCGTCGTCAATCAGGCGCTCGAGCTCGCTGAACATTTCTTCAGTGATGCCGGTATCGAGTACGCCAACCCTAAGGGCGAACGTCGCCGGCGGGCCTTCGGGCACCGTCTGCCACCACTCGATCACCTCCAGCAGGTAGCCAAGCGGCTCCACCACACGGCGCAGCGCGCCAATGGTTCCTTTGCGGGAGTGGATGTAAAACGAAGCCCGTATGGCATTGCGCTTGGCCGCCTCCGTCCAGCGGTCGTCCCAGCGATCAACAGACCAGGCCCACGCAAGGTGGGGCAGCAAATGAACGGGGCACGTCGTAGGGTTATAGAGAGAGCGCAGCGGGATCACGGTTCGATCCGCGCTCGCCGCCTCAATCGCCCGTTCCAGCTGAGTGCTATTGATCGGCAGTAGACTCTTCATGTCACTCCCCCAGCTTGACGCTGTAGCCCGTGCAGAACGCCGCCTGTGCCTGCGTGGGAGCAAGATCCTGCCAGTCGATCAACTCAACGCGTGAAACCCCCGGAACGTGCAGTTGCGCGTCTACAGCGGAACGCGCCACCTCGACGCCAAGGCGTTTGCGCGGGTTGACCCACGCAGCGAGGCGCCTTTGCGCTTCGGCCAGAGCGACAGCGCTTTCAGGGCCTGGGCCTTTCATGTGCAGCACCGCGTCAATGCGATACGGCAGTACCTGGGCGCTTTGCACCGTCAGTCGGTCGCCCAAGGGCCGGACGTTTTCGTCATTGAGCGCACGTGCTACCACGGCCAATAACTCAGGGCCTACCGCCCCATCCCCCTCCAACCCCAGCACCGTTACCGTGACGCACGCCGGCGACGGGCTTTCCGCCGACGCATCCGCCACCAGGGCAGACGCATTGCGCGCATGCAGCTTGTAGCTGTTGCGCGGCCCCGCCGTGGTCAGGCCCTCATAGGCCAACTGGATCCGCTCGCGGTAGGCATCGTTGCCTTCTGTGATCTTCTCCACCGGCGGCACTGCGCGCAGGTCTTCCGCCTGGATCACCAGGCGCGGAGTGTTGACGTTCGCACCCAACTGATCAAGGTCACTACCAATCGCATGCGCGAGCAGCAACGCCTTAGCGGCATCGTTTACCCGGGCACGATCGCCAATGCCCACATAGGCACTGACCTCCAGCAGCTTGACCACTGGATCACTCTCAAGCGGCGCACTCCAGTTGTCGCCCATGAATCCCCGAAAGACACTGAGCCTTTCTGCATAAGCCTCTTCAAAGTCCAGGGGCTCAAGCACGTCCGGCGCCGGCAATTCCGACAAGTCAACGATACTCATACACTTACCTCTAGCAGTACGTTTTCGCCCTCGTAACTACCGGTGACTTGGATTTTGATCAGCCCGCCCACGACAGAGACGGCCTGTACGCGCTCCAGCTCCAGGCGAGGCTCCCAGCGGTCTAGCGCCCTGCTCGCCTCAGCCTGAACCGCTCCCTTCCAGCCTTCGTTTACTGGCAGATCCACGTAACGGCGCAACTTGCTGCCGTACAACGGCCGCTCCCGACGGCTTCCCAGCGGGGTGCTTAGAATGTCCCCGATGCATTGCCGCAAATGAGCAATACCCGAAATGGGCTGGCCGGTGTGGCGGTCCATTCCGATCATTTAGTTCACTCCTGCAGCAGTTCGAATTCCTCATGGGCCTTGAGGTACTCCAGCGCCTCGGCGTCCGTTGCCTGTACCGACACCTGCGCCTTGAGAACTGCCAGAGGGCGGCCGCTGTCGGGCAGGATCAGGGTGCGAGAGGTATAGAGCTTGTCGCGGAACGTTGAGCCAGACCCAGCGCCGGCAACGGGTGTTTCAGAAGTCTTGGCCATGGTTTCCCCCGGGCACAAAAAAGCCCGCACGCGGCGGGCCTGTGAAATTGAACGACTAGTGTTTGTGGTTCGCGCTGTTGCCGCCGGCGTCGATGATCTTGCCGGCACTGGTGATGTCCTTCACCGCATGCAAGGCGCCCTGGACCGCTACGTTTTTCGTGACGGACAAAGAACCTTCAATGGCAACGTCTGCAATCAACTTGACGTTGGCCGTCGTGACCGTCACCGCGTTATCCGTAACAACCGCCTCGGTCGCACCTACTTTGATGGTCACCGTGCCCGCGGGCAAAGTGATGGTGTAGCTCCTGGCCTTCCAGTCGTAGACCAGAGAACCACCATCATCGAACCGCCACACCTCGACATGATCACGATTATCCGGTGGGGCACCGGCGCCGCCATACAGCCCAGGTACAAACGTGCCCATTCCTGCCTGGCCGCTAGGGTTGATCAAAACCCCCTGCTCGCCCAGGCTCGGCGCACGCCAGTGTCGAGCCTTCCCTGCCGCCTGGCTGTGCCAGCGCACCCAGGCACTCACCCACTCACCCGACTTGACCCGCACGGCCGGAGCCATCAAATCCACCCCGACCACCACACACGGCATCAACATGGCCGCGATCATCCGGTCATGCTCGCCCGTCTGATAACTCATGGCGCGCCCCCTGGACTGTCAATGTCCGGGTACGCTTCAAGGTTCAGTCTAAGCATGCTGGGCTTCTCTTCAGGGAAAGGCCAAACCTCAACCCCCAAATAGACTTGGTGAGTCCACTCGACCACCCACACGACATAGCCATCCAGCTCAGGCTTGGTCCAATCCTGAGTGGCCCGCTCAAATTGCGCGACATTGACCTCAAGTCCCCAGCTTTGCTGTCGGAGCAGCACGGCCAGCTGCGACACTAGGTGTACGGCCTGTTCATGATGATTGGCTTGTATCGGGTCAACAATGACCCGGGCCTCAAACTTGCAGACCAGGCTGGTTTCGCCGGTACCGATATCGATACCCGGTTCAAACTCAGCCATTTCGAGAAAAACAGACGGCAGTGGAATGCCTTGGTTTTCCTGTATATCCGGCCAAAACACAACGGCCTTGATGCCCGACAGATGCTCCGTCAGGTGTTGCTCGATAGCCTGGTACAGCTGACTCAGGCTGAACGGCTCATCGGACATTGGCGCTCCCCTTCAGATACTTCTGCAGTTCGTAGTTGAGCTCTTGCTCAAGGACAACCAGCAGCTGTTCATCGGCGCGTTTGATCCACGCCTCAAAGTGCGGCCGGGCTTGCTCCAGCGATACCTTGGCTTTCGCCAGAGGAAAGCGGTTGTCGTTTTCCTCAACGAAACCACTTCGCCGACGGCCCTGAGTCGCCTCAGGGTAATCATCGCTGTTGAAGTGCTTGCTCGCAGTACGGATCCAGATATCGGCGCTACCGCCGTACACCTGCTTGTAAAATGCACCCTGATACCGACGCCCCGCCACCGACACACCCCGGCCGGTCTGACGCACCCGACCGATGCGACTGGCCTCAATCGCGTTGAGGCCGAACCACAGCTTGCCGCGCATCGCACCGCCGCTGGTGGGGTAAGCCCGCAAACGTTGCCGGACGGCGCCAATGGCGATTCGCTCTTGCTTACCCACTGCCCTGGCGATGTGGGTACGCAGCCACCCGAGGGTTTTGTTGATCGCTCGCCGCTGTGCAGCAGCTGCTGCCTTTGGCACCAGCCGCCCGAAGTCCTGAAAGCGCTTCAGGTCTGCCAGTGACGGCTGAATGTTGATCAACCCACCGTCGCGTTTTTGCTGGGCGTAGCTGCCGACACTCATGGACGCTTCCTCAAGATCAGGGCCACCAGGCCGTCACCACCAGGCTCCAGCTGCAGCAGGTCATATTCCCCGCCGCCGTCCAGGACCGGCAGATCGACAGTGACGCGCAGGCCTTTGATCAGGCCGTCCGAATCACGTACGCGGATCTCAAAGCGCGGCTCTCGGATTGCCGTTTGGGTCTTGCCAAACTGCGGCGACTTCCATGGCGCCATGAACATGCCCAGCACCGGCTCGGTGCGACCTTCGATCTGGGCGGAATCGCCCAGGGTTTCGAAGACCACGTCGTCGATGTCCTCGATCAGATCGCGAAACGCCACGATCAGAGTTCCAGCAGGATCTGCGCCAGGGGACGCGTGCACAGGTGCAGCGGGTTGGACTGGGCTTCACCTGCTACACCCTTGTTGAAGGGCAGCGGCTCGATCTTGCTGTAGTACGGGATGCCTTGGGTGTTGACCGTTTCCATGTAGTCAGCCGGTGCGAAGGACGAGATGTACAGATCAGGAACACCTTCGGGAATCAGCAGAGCCTTATCGTCATGGACGAACGAAATGCCGGCCACCTTGCCGCGATAGCGCTCCCAGACGATCCCGCCGAACTCGAAGCTTTCACGGGCATCGCCGCGCAATGCCGCAGCCTGCTGGGTATTGAGGTAGGTCTCCTCCACCGACTTGTGGGTGATCAGTTCGTTCCAGAACGTTTTCCCGCAAAGAGCACGGGACCCCGTGCTGGTGATGCTTCCAAGCGCATCCTCCTGCATATCAAGCGCTTCACCGCATTTAACTCGAACCTTCGTGTCGGGATTATTCAGTTCCATTCGTAGCTTTTTGCGGGATACACCGAAGGTTTTGTAGATATCCAACAACACCGTCTTGCCATCGGCATCCAACACTTGGCCGTTCAAGGCTCCCATACGCTGGAATTCGTGAGTGGCATCCAGTTGACGGCGAGCCTTTGCCAGACGCTTGTTGACCACATCCTGTACAGACTGCAACTCGGTACGCGAGCCAAAAGCGCGAATGCCCTGGATCTCATCAGCCTTGATGGTGAATCGTTCCGGCAGGTGCACGGTGTTGAAAGGGATCAACTGACGCTTGGTCGCGCCGACCACCAGGCCAGAGGTACCGCGTTCACCCGCTGGCACCAGGGCCAGGGTGTCACCGTCCTTCTCGATCTGAACGGTGATCGTGCTGATGCCCTCTTCGCGAAACAGACCCAGGCTGCTGATGCGGCCCGGCAAGTATTCCTGATCATTGATTGCAGCGGTCAGGGAGGAAACGCTGAACGCGTCATCTTCAAAAATGGCGATATCGGCCATGGGTACTCTCCAGAAACGAAAAATCCCGCACTTAGCGGGATGAAAAAACAGGGTGATCGTCTTAACGGACGATGATGTGATTAACGCCCAGGGCCCTCTCGGCGGCGGGATCGAGGCCGGTCAAATGCGCTTCGCTGACTTCGGCGAGCCGCACAATGGCACGACCCCGCCTTACCACATCCGATTCGCCCAACGGCCCGTAGAGGATCGCGATGGCATTTTCAGTGCCATCCTCTGCAGTAGGCTTATACGGCGCAAATTCGCTGGTTGAGGTGATCAGGCCCAGGATCTGGCCTGGTTCGAGCGCGGCGCCGGCGGCGACATTGATCGCTTCGCGGGAAATGTTGCCAGCACCCTCGGACAGCAGGAACTCGCCTGCGTGCATCGATTCAATTTTCATGCTCTTGCTCCTTTCGAGTTTCCGTTCTGAGCCGCCTGACGGGAGCTCCAGATTGCGTGGGTGTCGACCTGCTTGGCCTTGACCGTGGGTTCAGGGTCATTGTCCAGCGGCAGGCTGTTGTTGATTTCAAAGCCGCCGCCACTGCCCACCAGCTTGTCGAACAGTCGCGCCCTGACTGCAGCTTCGTCCAGGCCAGCCGTGATGAATTCACCGGTCAGCTCGGGCAGTCGTGCGGCAACGCACAAACCGTGCAGGGCTTTTGCATTGGTCAGTGCCGCCTGGATTACCGCTTCGCTTTCGAGCTTGGTGGCGGCCAGCAGTGGCTCCACCAGGTTGCTGATGCCCGCCGCCGCACAGCCTTGCGTGACCATCAGCGCCAGTTTTGCCGCGTCCACCACGGGAGCCGGCGCCGGTGGATCGTTTGACTCTGGCAATTCCACCTCTGGCTCTTCATCGAGCTGGGCGAGCAGTTCCGGCGGAGCATGCTGAAACCGCTGCAGCACACTGCCCTGGCCGAGGCAGGCACTGACCTTGAGGCCATCCCCCACTTCATCGGCCAGGCCAAGTGCCACCGCCTCGTTGGCCGTGAGCCAGGTTTCAGCGTTAACCATGCGCCGAAGCTCGGCCTCGTCGATGTCCGGCGCCTTGGCCTTGTAGGCCGCGATGATCGCTTCCAGCGTTTGGTCCAGTACATCCGCAACGCGACGGAAATCTTCCGCATCGCCTCCGGTGAAGGTGTAGGGGTTGTGAATCATCAACATCGCGTTGGCAGCGATCACCACCCGGTGAGCGCCACAGACCGCGACACTGGCCGCGCTGGCCGCCAGGGCATCAATACGACCGGTGCAACGCTCGCCCAAGCGCGACAGCGCGTTGTGGATCGCCAGACCGTCAAACAGGTCACCGCCGATACTGTTGAACGCAACAATCACCGGTGACACGCCGTCATCCATGGCGCGCAGATCCTGCACGAACTGATTGGCGGTGACGCCCCAAGCGCCGATCTCGCCATAGACGAAGATCTCGATATTGCGCTGCTCGGCTTCGCCGCTGGCCTGGAGCGTGTACCAGCTTTTGTCCGCGACGTTTACCTGCTTACCAGCTTTGTCGTAAACGCGAGGTTTCGCTTTTTTGCTCATGGTTGTTCCTTGTCATCAATCGTCTCGATGGCTTCAAGAGTCGTGTAGTTGAGGCCGAGGCCCGCGGCTCTAGCGAGATCGGCGGCGTTTTCTGCGTCGACCGTTTCCGCGTCGTAGCCGGTTCGCAGCACCATCTCGCTGCGCGACGAAAAGCCCGCCTGCACCTCCATGCGTCGCGCCTGTACGTCCTGTACCGGCTGGATGTAGGCCCAGCCTTGCGGTACCCAACGGGTGCGCAGGTATTCGCGACGGCGTTGCGCGTAGTCCTCAAGCACCAGGGCGCCGGACAACACCGCCATGTCCATCCAGGCCGCCCGCACCGGGCGGCAAAGTTGGTGCACATACACACCGAACTGCAGTTGCTCAAGGCGCCGCCGGAACTCGTTGAGCACCACCCGCAACGCACGATCATTGACCTCGCGCATGTCGCCGGTGAGGATCTCGTAGGGCGTGCCCGAACCCGCCGCCGCAGCCATCAACTGCTGCCGCATGAAGTCCGGGTAGTTGTTGCCAGCGTCCGGTGGCTTGGAGAACTCCACCTCTTCACCGGGCCCCAGCTCCTGCATGGTGCCGGGTTCCAGGGCGACCATCGGCGTGAAGCCGTCGCGATCAAGGACCAGTGGCATGCCTGTAGTGGGATCGCGAGGCTGCTGCATAGCCTCCGGTGCCGGGCGCTTGATAAAGCCTGCAAATAGGTTCGCCACTTCCTGCCGGAACAGTACCGCGTCGTCGTAGTTGTCCAGGCTGCGCAAGCGCTTCAATACAGGCGCCAAGCGCGGCACACCACGCAGTTGCCCTGGCTCCATTGGTTCAAAGATGTGCAGCACCTGTGTTGCCGGTACGCGCACCAACTGGTTGTAGCCAGCGTTCAACGACGACGAGTCGCGGGGATGCGATAGGTACATGTAGTACGCCACACGCTTGCCCGCCGGATTGAACTCGATACCGGCGCGGATCACGTTGCCGTTTTTGGCCATCTCGAATTTATCGTGAGGGACAAATTCAGGGGCCAGCGCCTGCAGTTGCAGCGGCACTGCCAAACCTTCGCTCGGGCTGCGGGGTCGCAATCGCACAAAGCACTCACCAGCCGTCTCCACGGTGCGCGCCACCAGGGCCTGCATGCCGTAGAAGTCGGTCAGCTCATCGGCATCCGCTTCATCCACCCAGTCGTCCCACAGCTGCTGCTTGAGCTTGCGCAGCTCGGCGTCGTCCGTGGTTGGCCTGGGCGTGATGCCGGTGCCGATCAGGTTGCTGACACGCTTGTCGATGACGTTGAACGCGTACGGATCATTGCGTACCGCCGCCCGCGAGCGAGCCCGTAGGTTGCGCAAGGCCGGGGTGTTGATGCTGTTGATGCCGTTGTCGGTGGCCTCCCAACTGGCCGAACGTCGGCCCTCACCGGCGCCTTCGTAACTGGCCTTGATGTTCGACGGCAGCAAGAATCCGTTACGGGTCAGCGTCGGATAATGTCGGGCCATTAGATTCCCTTGCCTCCGTGGGTAAGCCGGATCACGCGAGAACGCGGCCCGGCGGCTTGACTCAGCGACGTGCGGATCTCGTCGCGGGCCTTGAGCAGTTCGTCGATGGAGCGGTACTCCACCGTGCGGTCGCTGTAGCGCACGGTCTTTTCACCGCGTGCAATGGCGCGCTCGATGACTTCGAGGTGCTTCGGGGTAAACGACATATCAGCGTCTCTTCAGGTAACCGCTGGTGGAGCTGCGGCGTTGTGGGGGTGCGGCGGGTCGCGGCTGGGCCACAGGTGCTGCAGGTGGTGCTGCAGGTGCCGGTGCAGGTTGCGACTGACGCGCCGCAACCGGTGCTGGTGTTTCGTCAGAATCGACGCGCTCGCCTTGTACGGGCTTGACGCCCAACACATCGTCGAACAAACCGGACTGAGCCAGCGCTTGGCGTACCCGCTCCCAGTCGTGTTCTTGGTAGCGATTGATGCCCAGGTAATGCGCCATCGCCAGGCAGTACACCATCAGGTCGAGCGCTTCGTTGCGCTCGGCCTTGCCCTTGACCCACTCGATACGCTTGTAGCCTTTGACGTACCGGGCGACCTTGCGCTCGGCCACGCACTGGGCGAAGAACTCGTCCGGCAAGTCGTTGGCAAAGTGCAGCGAACCGGGTCCGTCCTCGAAGGCGTAGCGGTTGTAGATCCAGTCCTTCGCGGTGTCGGTACCGACAAACCACAGCTCGGCGCCACCGCGTTCGGTTTGGCCCTTCCAAGTCACGTCGACCATGGACGGCCGCTGAGCAATCACCGGTCTACCGGGCTTGCTCGCGCCTTTGATCGCGAAGATGTTTCGCCAGCGCCGCACACGGCAGAACTGATACACCTCGTCGGTGTGGTGACCGCCGGAGTCAACGCCCGTCGCCAAGATCGCCAGCGCGACACCGCAGGGATGCCGGTAGCGAACCTTGAGTTTTTCATCCAACACCGCCCAAGTGCGCTCATCGGCAGGGTCGCCCCAGATCACCTGATGGTCGACCACCCAACGTTCCATGCCCACGCCGAAGCCCATCACCATCAGTTCCAGGCGGTTGGCCTGGACGTCGACGGCGCCGGTCAGCATCAGCACGCCCACCGGCATACTGCCGAGGGTGTAGGTCTCCAGCCGTGCCCGAGCGATCAGCACTTCAGCCTTGGTCTGCTCTTGCGCGCTGTCCCAGACCTTGGCGAGACGGGTGTTGTAGAACACCTGCATCAGCCCCATGTCGCCCTTGGCCTGGGCCTTCTTGGCGTCTTCGAACTCCTCCGCAAGCGAGGCCCAGTCCTTCCAGCCAATCGGCGAGTAGAGCGCGTTCAGGTGGAAACCCACCGTTTTGCCATCGCCGCGACCATGGGCACGCCACTCACCACGGGCGAGCATGTCGGTCTTGTGATGCTCCTCGATCAGGACGTCACATTCAGGCGCAGCACACTGGTAGTGAACCGTCCTGTAGTCCTGGCTGTAGAGCAAGCGCTCCCATTCCAACACCTGCATGTGCCCACATGAAGGGCACGGCACGTAGTAGTAACGCTGATCGCTGGACTCAAACAGATCCGCGATCCGCGAGGCGCCTTTGATCGTCGGCGAGCTGGAGAAGTAGATCTTGGCGTTGCGGCCAAAGTTGGTCGCCCGCGTCTCTGCTAGCACGATGGGGTCACCTTCCTGGCCGACGTCGTTTTCCCAGCGGTCGACCTCATCGCCGTAGATGTAGCGTGCCGACAATTCGGAAAGGTTGGCAGCCGAGCCCGCCGTCGTGACGTACAAGGCGCCGCCCTCGAACTCCTTGGTGTCCATCGTGTTGCGGGCGTCCCGTGAGCGGCTGGCCGCCACCCGCTTAGCCAATACTGGGGTCGCCTTGATCGTCTTGCTGATCCGTCCGGAAACCCGCTTGGACAGGCTCAGACTGGGCAACAGCGCCAGGATGTTGGACGGTGCCATGTGGATCAAGCCGCCCATCCAGTTCAAGGCGATCTGCGTCTTCATCAGCTGCGAGGCCACCATGGTGACCACCCGCCGGCACGGGTGAGCAGGTGACAAACAGCGCATGGGCTCACGAGCGTACGGCGTCCGATCCGTGCGGTACTGGCCAGGCTCAGGCGCGCCGGTATCGCGAGGGATGCGCATGTACTCATCGGCCCACTCGTCGATCCAGAGGTCTGGGTCAGGACGTAGCCCACGGAAATACGCCTCACGGTACGCACGGTCACCGTCAGGAAATTCCGTGGTCATAGGTCAGCTCGTCGTCATTGCTCGTTCAAGGTCGGATGAGGACATGCGCTCGGCCTCTTCCAGTGATTTACGGAGTGTCGCCGTCAGGTGTTTCTCGATGTCCCAGGGATCGGTCATGGCTGCAACCTTGTGGGACAGCTGGGGCAACAGGCCGAACAACTGGTCCCGCAGATGTCGCCCGGCGTTATAGGCCCCCAGCTCCACCGCATCCCTGGCAACCAGCGAGCCCTGCGCCTTGTGCAGCTCGATCTCGGCCAGTTGCGCCAGGTTGTGCTCGCGCATGGCGCGAGCCTTCTGGAAGTCGTGGCCCTTGGCGCCGACAGCAATAGGCTGCTGCGGCGCAGCCGTGTTAGTCGGCTCGACCAGGGGGGACAGTTGACTGTAAACGTCACGCTGGATCCGGTCCTGCTGGTGTCGAGCAGCGACGGCGGCCTTGCTGGGGTCGGCGGTTTCGACGATCAGCGCTTCAGTTGCCAGCACGTCGACCATCTTGCCGTCCGGCGACAGGACCAGGCGATTGTTGCCTTTGAGCCAAGTGATGTAACTCGGCGTCCTGCCGATGCGAGCCGCGAAAGCGCTTTTAGACAGAAACAGTGGATCCGTCATAAGCCCTCCTTTTCAACGGCTTTTCAATGGAAACCTTTCAATTTCAATGGATTGAATTTCAGTAAGCTGGCAGCCCACCCGCTAACGCTTTCCCGCGGGTTTCATGCCCCGTGTCCCTCGAATGCCGCCAGGGTCCCCGGCGACTTTCGGCGCACCATTTTGACGCATCCCGCTACATACCACGTATTCCGTGGCCTCCAGCGCATCATGCCTGACCGCTGCCCGAGGGCGGCACATCGCACACGCCCAACCGCTTGGCGGCCCAGCGTTCATACAGCCCGATGGCGACATCGGCGCCGGCCATCGCGGTGAGGCATCCGATGCTCCCTGCCGCCAGGACCGACATGCCCGAAGCGTGCAGCAACATCATGGTGGAAAGCCCGCAGACCACGCAGGCCCCGGACCGAAGGAGCAAGCGGCGAACCAATGACCAGCCACTTACCCCCGCTTTGTCGGCTCGCCATGCCTCGCCGGATATGCCGCCGACTAGGGACAGCACGATCACCATCCAGATCGGCATATCAATAAGCGCTTGCTGCTCGTTCGTCATCGCCCTACCCCATAAACGCAAAAACCCGGCGCAATGGCCGGGTTCAGTGTGGTGGTGTGTCCCGCTGCTTGCGGTCGCACCTATCGAAGATGGGTACTTTTTACAGGTGGATTATCATGGCAGCAAGCAGGTTTTAATGCCATGGCGCAATACGGGTGCCATACGGGTATGACGCAGGTGCAACGGAGGGACAACGCATTCAATCGGCTATCGCTTCTGGTGCCCTGTCTTACTTGTCCCACTATTCTGGATCGAAGTAGGACAGCTACAGGCGCCTAAATACGGGGCTCTGCCCTACTGTCCTACCTTTTTTACTTTTCTCTTGTGTATAGAGAGAAAGTTAAAAGCACGCGTGCGCGCCATGGGCGCGACTACGTGCCCGCTATGCTCATGTGTGCGTGGGGCGGGTAAAGGTTGGACAGTAGGACAGCCCAGCAACGGCGCGGCCTGCGCCTGTCCAACTGCGCGAAATGGCAGCCGGACAAGGCGGGACAGTAGGACAGAGGTATTCGGAGTGACGCCGAGGATCATGCAGCCTTCCCCATCAGCATGCCGGCGATAAGTACATGGGCATCGTGTAGCCGACGGTAATAGGTCGGCGCGCTGCAACCGCAATGAAGCATTTTCTGTGAGAGGAAGCTTTCGTGGTTGCAGTAGTGTTCCATCACCACTAGGGCAAGCTCGGGCGCCAAGTGCTTGTTGACGATCAGCTCGATATCCGCCGATTCATCCAGCAGCACGCGACTTCCGCGCGTGCCGCGTATCAACTCCCCTTTGCACTCCATCAGCATGGCGATCATATTACCGCCACTCGGCCCGCCAGCGCCGTCCGGCACAGGCGAATGCAGATCCTGCGCCCACAGTTTGAGCATCTCATCGATTCGCTTAATCAAAGCAAGGCTCCTCGATCACCGCCTGCTGCAACGCAGACGCACGCCCCCAGCCCGCAGGCTTTTCATAGGCCCATGGCCGCACTCCGCTTTTTGGCAGCGCGGGCATACGCCGCTTGCGCCATCCCAGCCGGTGCATGATCGCCCCGACCCGCATCTGCTCGGGCTTGCCCCAATGTCCGAAGTCCAGCTTCAGCGCCTGAGTCAGGATCTCGTTGCCGGTAGCGGTCTCCCCGATCTGCGATTCTTCCATCCAGGCCAGGATCGGCCCTTCCCATTCATCCACCACAAAGCGCTCGTCTTGAGCCTCGGCGAACATCTTGGATTCGTCCTTGTTCACCCACCAGATATCGCCCGCTTCAAAGCAGAACAGCGCCTCGGCCCACAGCTGGTCGCGGATCTCGCGCAGTTGCTCCAGATCGACCTTGTTGCAGAACACCGGCCAGTAACGGCGGTTGCCCGTGGCGTCCTTGAGGTACTCCTCTTGGTTGGTGGTGCCCACGAAAACACACTGGCGTGGCACGTCATTCGTTCTACGGCCGTAGCTCTCTCGGTAGGTATCGGTGGAAGCAGAGAAGAACTGTTTGGCCTTGGTGCTTTCCGCCTTGTTGAAGCTGTCCAGCTCGCCCAGCTCGACGATCCACTTGCCGCGAATCGCTTGGAAGCTGTCCTTGTCACCGAGGGCAAAGGGCGTGTCCATGAACCACTCGCCACCGAGCACGCCCATGGCCGTCGACTTACCGGCGCCCTGCCCGCCTTCGAGGATCATCACAGAGTCGGCCTTGCAGCCTGGGCGCATAACCCGAGCCACGGCCGAGATTAGCCAGCGCTTGCCAACCTTCGCCGAGTATTCACTGGCATGAACGCCCAGCACGTCAGTCAGCCAGGTTTCAATGCGTGGCACGCGATCCCATTCCAGCTTCTCCAGGTACTCACGCACCGGGTGGAAGGCGTGATCGTGAGCAACCACGCTGACCGCCTCAATCACATGGGAGGCTTTGACCCGCAGGTTGTATTGCTGCGCGAGCCACTTCATCACCCGCATGTCGTCGATGTCGGCCCAGTCGCCGGCACCGCCGCCGAAAGGCGCAGACCGTAGCTTGACGATCTTGGAACTGAACACGCTGTAGCCGATGACACCGGCCCAGCGTTCGTCATTGCCCAGGATCAGCTCGACGTTTTGCATGTGCGCGATCAGGGAGCCGTTTTCGGTGCGGGCCAGTTGGTCCTTCCAGCCACCCGCTGCAGGTGGCTTGACTACCGCAAGCACCTGTCGGCGAACAGCCTCCAACCCCTCGGCGACGTGCAGGTCGTTGAAGTCGGTCCACTTGATCTCCCGCTCGCCGGAGAACACCGGGGCGACGACTTGACCGCCGACAACCAACGCGGCGTTGTTGGCTTTCTCTTCACCAGGGTTCCAAGGGTCACCGTTGGGGCGCTTGGTTTTCCAGTCGTCATCGCGACAGATGATCAGCGGGCAGCCGGGAAAGCGCTCGCGCATGGCCTTGGAGACTGGCAGTAAGTTGCCCGCGTCGAAGGCGATAGCAACAGTGAGCGACGTCGCCATGTGCAGGCTTGCGCCTGTGGCGTAGCCCTCACACACCAGCACCGGTTCGCCTGGCTCTGGGTGGGGGCCGATCAGATGGAAAGCGCCCTCTTTTGACATACCGGACGGCCAGTACTGCTTATCCCGCCCAGTGTCTTCTTGCTTGGCTGGGAAGATCACCTGCAGGCCGACGATCTGGTCACGGACGTTGCACATGGGCACCAAAAATGCGCCAGTACGTGGCGCATAGCGAACCTTGAACCCTACGATCTGCTTTCGATCCAGATAGGCGCTCTTACCCTTTTCGGGCATTCGCTTTAACAGACCGGCAGCACGATTGGCCGCTCGGCGTGATGCGTTGGCCGCAATCTCGGCAGCCTTACGCTTGGCATCTTCCTGGCGAGCGCGCATGACCTCACGCTCTTCGGGGCTCATGCGTCCAGGCTTGACCTTGATCTTTTGGGTATCGCCAGAACGCCAGTCACCGAAGCTGCCGAAGATCAGCGTCTCGTTTTTATCGGTGCGGTGTTCGTGGATGACGTACCAGCCGTTTTTTTCTTTGCCTTTGTCCTGGGTGGTTTTGCAGCGGGTAAGCTTGCCAAATACTAAGGGTTGAGCGGGCTCAAGACCATAGTCCGCGAACTGATTGATCACATCATCGAGCATAACGGGCAGTCCTCTGATCATCGACGGTCTTGCACTCTATGCAGAGCGTGCAACCGGGTTGAGCCAAACGACGGGCCTCGGGGATGGGGCCATCGCATTCGTCACAGAACATCAGCGAATGCTGAGCCGTGTTGGACATCAGCGCCAGGCGTGCAGCGACGGCCTGATCGATGCGCTCTTGCACCAAGTCATTTGCGAAGTCAGCGATATCAGCCACGTTCCACCCCACAAGTCGTCTGGTTGACGTAGCGGGCGCGGTTGTACATTCCCAACAAACCCTGGATACCGCGAAACACTAACTGGCGGATCTCGGCCAACTCACTGTCATCGACCTTGCCGTCGCCAATGTGCTTGGCCCAGGTTTCGGACAAATCGGCAACCTGCCGGAAAAACATGGCAATACCCATGGTCAGGGTCTCAGGCATGTCATTGGTGTACGCCTCCGCCAGTTCCTGCCAGATCGTGTCGCCGACATGGGCATGCACCGCATCGAGAATGCGGCGATCCTTGGTCAGTTCGAGGATTTCGCCGAACTCTTGGATGTTGACGGTGTGCGAGGGATGGGTGGGGGACAACTTGTGCTGCAGCGTGGTGGCATTGCGGCCGGTGGTGGCGGCGATTGCTGCGGCACCGCCGGGATAGTCCCGTGCGGCGTGGTACAGGGCTAATTCGAGCGTCAGTATTTCCTTTTGCGCTCGATCAACACAGCTTAAAGCTACTCGGCTCATGGCATTAATCCTACTAAGTTGCCAGTGCCCCGCGACGTGTAGTGGTGATACATTTGCCGCGTGGCTTGAAAGGGCCCAAACGCCGGCAAGATCTAGGGATCGAAACCGGCACCGTGCCGAGGCGAACAATCCGTTGCTCACCTCTGGCGCAACAGCTGCCTAATCTGTGGTGGAAAAGGCAGCAACCCAAGACCTCCGTGTCTTGGCAGCGCGATAAAGGGAGGTGGTTTGCATGTGGTGTGCCCTCCTACCTTCGTCGCGACCCGACAGCACTGTGGTGGTGTGTGCCGGGAGGAACTGGGCGGCCCTAGGGTCGCCTTTTTTCTATCTACGCTGCAGCTTTTTGCGGGGCCGATGCGTTGAGCAACCAGGCAGCGTCAAACGCATTGCCATTTTTCTCTGCAGCGGTCGCTAACAGTTTTGCGTAGTGCGTTTCGCCGGTGTAATCGGTGCGTGGAAGGCTGGCAGCCAAGCGCCATTTATTGAGCGCCTGATAACTCCTATCACACACCTTGGCGGCGGCTCCGATTCCGCCGACTGCTTCAAATGCGAACGCGATGGCGCTCGGAAAATCTGCCGGATCCAACATGGCAACCTCCACTTATCAACCCGCGGTTGATATTAACATCAACTGACTATTGCGCAACCCCTGTGAGAGTATCAACCCATGGTTGATAAGAACGAGCTACGGGCAGCTTTCACGGCGCGCCTTCACGAAGCACTCGACGATGCCGGTGTACGCACCCGGGGACGTGGGGTGGATATTCAGTCGAAACTGAAGTCATTTGGGGTTCACAAAAGTACGCAGGCGATCAGTAAGTGGTTGAACGGTGAGTCAGTAGCAGAGGCGGACAGCATGGTTGCGCTTTGCTCTTGGTTGAAGGTCAGACGAGAATGGCTTGAATATGGAGTTCTACCGAAAGAACAGACTGGTTACACCAATGTTCACCAACTTCCCTCCGAACAGGGAAGCAACGTAGGAGAGATCACGAGGCGATTTGGCAAGGTTCCGCTCATATCTTGGGTTCAAGCAGGGGCATGGTGTGAAGCCAACATTGATCAGCCTGATGGTGAAACTTGGCTATCTTGCCCGGTCCCTATTAGCGGAAGTGGTTACGCGCTAAAAGTACTTGGTGACTCGATGACAAATCCTGGGCCTGGCCGTAGTTATCCAACAGGCTGCATAATTTTTGTAGACCCGGAAGCGGAAGCAAAAACTGGCGACCGAGTAATTGCTAGAGTCCCACGCACAAATGAGGCAACTTTCAAAATATTAGTAGAAGATGCAGGACGACAATTTTTGAGGCCAATCAATCCGCAATACCCAATCATCGATATCACGGAGGAGACGCACATTTGCGGAAAAGTAGTTGGATCATTTATTCCAGAATAATTTAAAACTCTTCATTCACGCATAATTCTGGAGCTCCGAGCGGATGGGTCAAAGAGCTGAAAAAATATAGATCCTTATCTTCAAGCTCACGCATAATCCTGGTCTTAAAAGACAAGATATCAATCTCTGTCATATGAGGCCAAACGCTAACCGCAACCCTCTCCACGTCACTCGCCTTGATTGAGTCCAAAATATGTTGGTCATAGTCCTGATGCAGGGAATGCCCAAGCACAACAAGATTACCTTGCAAGCTCTTTAATCGCCCTGAGCAAAATCGCAGATAATCATTCTTTCTGATCCTTGAAAGCTTAGAAGAGGAACTGCCTTCGGAAATCATTAAAGGAATCTGTTCCGGATGATCCAAATCAAATAAATCAGATAGGCGTTCAAAACCAGAACCTACAAGTTTTTTAGTAGTACCATCTGGCTTCTCTACCAAATGCACAGCACCATGAAGATAATATAAAACTGTTTTTCCGCCCTGCACGGCAATATCGCTCAGGTCAAAAGTATTACCTGCCCCCCAGAAAAAATCTCTAAAACCGTAGGAATCCTTCATAATAGCCCAATAGGGCATGAGATCGTAATTTGTGGTAAATATGGACTCGAAACTATTTAATAGTTTGTTAAGTTCCGTTAATCCACGAAAATCAGGAGGTACATGCGCAAAGTTCACGGCCGCCGACAGAGAATTCTTTGTGTTGGTGTACACGCCATCGATTTGCTTCTCTTGCGGCCCGCCGAATTGATCATCAACCAACTTAGCATGATAAAGTATTCTTAAAACATCTTCAAAATTGGATGAACCAAGATAATTAAATAGCGCCAAAGACTCTTGCATCAAATTAGGACGCACCGCAGCATCCTGTGCAACTTTAAATAGAGAAGGATAATTAAACCCTTTCCATATATTTATGCTAAACCCATTCCCCAGCAGCAAGGACTTCCAGTTATCATCTGCAATTTCGGACCATTCCAACAACTTAGAGTCGACGCCCAACATCCCTGCATTACTCCACTAATTATTAATCAAAGCTGGGCTTTACCAGAAGATTGCTGCTCTTGAAGCGGCTCAGCCCTTCGATATAAAGCAAGCAACATTTTCAATTGAATCAACTCATTACCGTCTGTAATTTCTTTCAACGCATTTATCTGTGCGGGATCAAGATTGAAACCACTCGCTAAATCTCGGACAGAGTTCCTTATAAAAAGTATATCGTCCTTATCAAGCTTAGACTGCGCTGTTTTAACTTCAATTTTAGCCAGTTTCCTTTGAGTATAACCACGCAGAACCGCATCATAAGTCCTATTTATCGCTAATACTGAGCCACAAAGTGTCCCGACCAATTTCGCGATATCTAGAGCCACATCCACGATACCAGCAAGCTCAATAACTCCGGGCGATGCATACTGAATTCTGCGAATCTGCAAACGGTGCACGTCTGGAGTTAAGCTATACGCACTCTTAAAAAAATTAACGACACTATAACCGCCGCGCCACTGAAACCCTGAATAATCAAGCTTCGACGCTTGGTTTTTTGCGACGCTCTGCAAAATGTAAAAAAAACTATAAATCTGGACATACTCTTTTGTATAAACCGAAAAATCTCGCAACTCCCACTTTTTATCAAGTTGTATCTCTATTTGGCCAGTTTGCATTTTAATCCCTTTATGCTTTTAATTATGTGGATGACATACGACCCCGAAAGGCCATGCTATAGCCATCATAGAACCAGTGTGTTGGGAAGTACATCGTCCCTCCCCCACTAGCACTCGGGGGGACTGCAAGCGCATAGGAATTCCCAACTGACAGTTGACACAAATCAACCAACGGTTGATATTTGTCTCACTCTTCCACCACAGAGCGAGGCAACACCATGCACACCACAGCCACCCTGCACGTCCACCCGGCCGCCGCTAACCCCTCCCGCATCTTCGAAATCCGCCGTCTGGCGCAAGACAGCGGCTGCGCCTTCATCGCCTCCAGACCCAAGCCGAAACAGCGCACCGCACCAGCCCCCTTCGATCCAAACGGCGGAGGTCAAGCAGCATGAGCAAGTACAAACTCGACAATCGCACTCTGACCCTGCTCAAGGCCCAGGTCAACTTGACCGAAACCTTCAACCACCTCCTGCGCGCCGAAACGCAGCGGGAGGCCCTGGCCTTCCGCCTGAACGTTGAGCGCCGCAAAGTCGACACGCACTTCACCGTTGAACTGGGCAGCGAACGCCACACGCTGACCCTGGCCAACACCAAGAAGATGCACCTCAAGCTTGCGGACTTCATTGAGGAGATCGTCAACGGGCCAACCACCCCAAACCATCAATCGTCCCTGGCGCACGCAGACCGCCGCTACGGCGTATTCGAGACTGAACACAAGCAGCAGGTATTCGACCTAGTGCAAACCGGCGGTGCCATCAGCCTCGATATGGGCTTCGAGCAACCGATCAACTTGGCAATCCACCGCAACAAAACCCGCGCAGGCATCACCACCATCATGAGCATCGGCGTCAGAAAGCCGCGCACCAAGTGCTTCACGGTGTACGGCAGTGACGTGGAGATCTACTCCATGGTGGCCGAATCCATCACCCACCTGGCTGCCGTGGCGACACCCGCCGCGCATGCTGCCTAGGAGGACGACATGGAACGTAGCCTGGAAAAAGCCGCCAAGTACTTCGGCCTCACCCGCCCCAAGCTGATCGCACTCATGCGTGAAAAGGGCCTGCTCAACGACCGCAACCTACCGGCCTTCCCTGTGCGTGATCGCGAGTATCTACGAGTCAAGGACAGCAACTGGTACCACGAGACCGCCGGCATGCAGTACAGCCAGTCGACCAAGGTCCGCCAAGCTGGCATCCGCTGGCTCGCCGACCAGTTGGGACTCGAACTGCCAGCCATCCCGGCAGACAACCGTGACGTGGCCTAGGGAGTACGCCCGCCAGATCGTCGCCATGCACACACGCGAGGAGCGCAACGCCGCGCTCCTCGAAGTGCCGGAGCATCTGCGGGAGCTGACCAAACGCCATTGCCTGAATGCCTGGCATCATCCAAAACGGAAAAAACTTAATGAACCATGACCTTTTAGATTACCTGCTGAAAACCTTACTTGAATTGCCTCACTCAGATCGCGCCCCAAAAAAAATTAGGAGCGCTCTACAACTTGCGGTTGAAGTGGCAGGCATAAATAAAATCGATCAACCCTCCGACGCGCAACCGATGACAGCGAGGGAAGCGAAAGATCCAAGTTGCATCCTCATTCGCATGAATGAAGTTACAAAGATTGTCGGTTTGGCTCGTCCAACAATCTACAAGCTACTCAAGAACCCCGAAAACAAGTTTCCTCGCCCAGTCAAGCTAACCGACGCTACCGGCAAGAGTGCCCCAGTAGCATGGGTTCTTTCGGAGGTTCAGGACTGGACGCGAACACGCATTCGGCGGTGAAACGAAAATATAGATTGATCGGGAGTTCATGGAGATGACCACCAACCAGCCGCCGCTAAGGCTGTTACACGCACCGGATAGCGCAACCGTGGAAATGCTGCACCAACTCTTCGGCGACGTGCTTATCCCTCTGGAAAAGCTGCGCGTGCACTATTTCAAGAACCTCAACGAAAAGACCTTTACCGAGGCGATCAACAGCGGCCGGATTCAACTGCCGGTGACCACGCTGGATCACAGCGTGAAGGCGTTGCGGTACGCGCACATCAAGCACGTCGCGGCACTGATCGACATCCGCGCCTACAAGGCAGACGAGGACATGCCGCGACCGCAAAACGATCCAACCGAGCTAGACCAGTAACCCAAACGGCTGTCACCACCAGCCAACGTAACTACCAGGAGCACACCACATGACTGCAATTCAAATCTGCGCATTGATCAGCATCGTAATCGCCGCCGGAATCCTCTACTGGGTCGGCTATCGAGGCGGCCTCACAGACGGCAAAAATGATGGCTACGACGAAGGCCATTCCGACGGGTACGTCTTGGGCCGTGACGAAGCATCAGCCGCATACGCAGCCTCTCTCAAAGAGATGTCAGATCAATGCATGCGCACCGAACTCCTATTGAGCCGGGAACCGCAAGACCGTTACACCCTTTTCGCTATTGCCGAGAAGCTGAAGCTCGCCGCAGACACCTTCCGCGCCGTCAGATCCGAAAGCCAAGCAGCGCAGTCACTTGCCCTACGTGACAAGGCACTGAATATGGCTGCGCTGATGGACCGTTTCGAGCTGAAGGGGGATGTCGCATGAGCCATGCCATCCCCATGCTGCGCCTGACACCCCAAGCCGCCGGCACGCTGCAGCAGCAACACGCCAAGACCACCAAGGAACTGCGCGCACTGACCCGCTACAACAAAGAGTTTGACCGCCAGTTGAAAGCGCTGATCGGCTATGAAGCTCTGCGCCAATTGCACAAGGCGACCGACGACGCCTTGCTGCTGGCCGACCTAGTGAGGGAAGCCGCATGAACTGGATCCTCACCTCCACCGGCAAACGCTGCTACCTGTTCGAGCCTGACGCCGAAATGATCGACCCACGGGACATCTCGCACGCGCTGGCCCACCTGTGCCGATTCAACGGCCACACCCGTGAGTTCTACAGCGTGGCCCAACACAGCTGCATCGTCGCCGAGCTGGTGCCGGAAGAGCACAAGCTCGCGGCATTGCTCCACGACGCGACCGAGGCGTACCTGGGTGACATGACCCGCCCACTCAAGCAGTGGATGCCCGACTACCGAGGTTTCGAGGACGTGATCTGGATGCGCGTTTGTGAGCGCTTCGACCTGGCCCTCGATCTCCCTGCCAGCGTGCACCATGCCGACCTGATTGCACTGGCAACCGAACGCCGCGACCTCATGCCAACCGATCCGGCTATCTGGGATTGTTTGGTCGGCATAGAGCCCATGGCTGAAACCCTCCGTCCATGGCCTGCCGCAGAAGCACGCAACACCTACCACCAGCGCCTGATGGACCAACTCGCGATCGAACATCGGAGGAAAGCGGCATGAAAAACCCAAAGGACAAAACCATGGCCCTGCCCGCTTTGCTCCGCACAGCGAGCAGCGTCAACACGCTAGAAACAAACAGTCACTGCTGCGAAGCAGTAGGCATTATTGCTCCTTCCAGCGTCACTGCGGAGGTACTTATACCCCACGAAAAGCTGCGCGGGGCAGCGCTCGCTGATGCAACGCTAAACGCTCAGGAACGCCCGCTCGCGCAGCTTGCTGTGGGGTATACGCATGCTCCTGGCACTATCGAGTTGCCTGCTAAGGAGAGCACACGCCGAAGTCATGGGCCGAGAGCCCTGATGGGGAGAGCCGAATGATGGAATTCCAAAGCGAAACCCTCGCCGACGAAGAACTGGCGACCATCACCGGGTATCAGATCCCGTCCAAACAAATTCTATGGTTGACCGAAAATCGCTGGGAGTTTGTTCTGACAGGCGCTCGCCGGCCAATAGTGGGTCGGGTTTACGCCCGACTGAAACTCGCGGGAGTCAAACCTTCTGCGGTCAACGCCGTAACCGAAACCTGGTCGCTCGACCTAGCGAACGTGAGCTGACTGATGCGCCAGAAAAGCATAGCCAATCGCGATCTTCCGCCTCGAATGATACGGCGCACTCGCAAGCGTAAAAGCGGCGCCATGTGGACTTCGTACTACTACAACGGCAGGGATGCCGACGGCAAACGAAAAGAAATACCGCTGGGCAGTGATCTGGACGCGGCGAGGGTCGAGTGGGCTCGACTGGAACGCCGCGAACCACTAAAACCCAATCATCTAATGGGTGCGCTGTTCGACAAGTACGAAAAAAAGATCATCCCTACCAAATCAATACGGACGCAGTCCGACAACCGCAAGGAACTGAAACAGCTGCGCAAGGCATTTGAAAACGCGCCTCTCGACTCAATCACTCCCCAGGTAGTTGCACAGTATCGAGATGCCAGA